>Ga0207421_10000298_pt1 | contig 62341 bp, 55 predicted proteins | sample SodLakKL_010_SED_4_FD_187542 | JGI IMG/M metagenome (GOLD analysis project Ga0207421, IMG submission 187542) | Alkaline sediment microbial communities from Lake Tanatar, Kulunda Steppe, Russia - 8KL_010_SED (SPAdes) (version 2) | ecosystem: Environmental > Aquatic > Non-marine Saline and...
TAGGCCGGTCTAGCTACCAAGTGCGCGAGGGGGGACTTGAACCCCCATGTCCTAAAGGACACACGGCCCTCAACCGTGCGCGTCTGCCATTTCCGCCACTCGCGCGTGACCCACGGACCCGAAGCCCGCGAGCCGCGAAGCGTAGCCGCGCGCAGCAGTACCCGCCAATGCAGCCGCTAGGCGATGCTTCCACCATGAACTCGTCTCCTCGTCACCGCTCACTCGGCGTCGGGATCGAGCCACACCTGATCGAGGTTCATGTGGCCGAAAGGCGAATACACGAGGTCCTGGACCTCGGGATCGACCACCGTGCTGTGCCGATACCACAGCAGCGGAAGCACCGGCATGTCCTCGAGGATGCGCGCTTCAGCCTCGCGGTAGCCGGCCAGGCGTTGACGATTGCCGGCCGCCTGTCGCGCGACGTCGAGCAGCTCGTCGACCTCGGGCTCCGCGTACTGACTGAGGTTGTCGAGTCCCACCTGCGACGAATCGAACAGCGGACGCAGGTAGCCACCCGGGTCGGGGACCGTAACCTCCCACCCGAGGCGGAACACCGGAAGCTCTCCGGCGCGAACGGCCTGGACGAACGCCTGCAGGTCGCGAGCCTGGAAGTCGACTTCGATGTCCAACGCGGAGGAGATGTCGGCGGCCATGCGCTCGGCGATCGCGGCATGCGTGTCGCCGCGGGTGTGGGCCAGGGTCAAGCGATCGAGCACCAGCTCGGGCTCCGCGGCGGAACTGTCCGGCTCGGCGCCTTCCGACACCTCACCGGACCCGGCTGCGTCGGCGCGAACCTCGGCGAGGAGTTCCGCGGCCTCCGCGGGGTCGTGGCGGCAGTCTCGACAGGCATCCTCGTTCGAACCCGGGACCGAGGGCGGCACGATGGAGCTCGCAGCTGCTCGGGTGTCGCGCAACACGTCCTCAGCGAGCGCATCCCGGTCGATCGCCAGTGACAAGGCGCGCCGGATGCGCACGTCGTCGAAGGGGGCGACGGTCGTGTCGAAGCCGTACAGGTAGACCGTCGAGGTGATGCCGTCGAGCAGCCCCGGCCCCGCATAGCCGTCGGGTGATTCGCCGAACAGCTCGACGGCCTCCTCACGCCGTTGCGGATCCAGGTCGGCGACATGCAGCTGCCCGTCGACCAGATCGGACCACTGTCGATCCTGGCCCCCCGCGTCGCTGTAGATGGTCAGCACGACCTCGTCGAGCAGCGGCGGCTGAGGGTGGTCACCGAACCGGCTGAGACGCACGAACGCGCCCGGCTCGCGGGGTCCTGCCATCGCGAAGGGTCCGTTACCCACCGGCTGGTTCGCGAACGCCTCCAGATCCTCGTCAGCGACCTCGGGCATCGGCACCAGACTCGGATCGCTCAGTGCCACGAGGAACCCCGTATCTGGTTCGGACAGCCGGATACGCAAGGTCGAGGCGTCGACCGCCTCGACCCCGGCAAGAGCCGTTCCGTCCGTCTGCGCCTCCGCGGCGCCCTCGATCGGGGCCAGCAGGTAGGCGAGGAAGGAGGTCGGATCTGCGGTCCCGTCGGCGATCCGGTCGAAGCCACGCACGAACGCTTCGGCCGTGACCGGGGAGCCATCGTGGAAGTTCGCCTCACGGAGGTGGAATACGAACTCCGATCCCTCGTCGTTCACCTCCCACCGCTCGGCGGCAGCAGGCAGGATGTTGCCTGCGGTGTCGGACCGCACGAGTGGATCGAACAGGGCGTCGACGATCAATTCGCCGGGTCCGTCACTCAGGAACCTGGGATCGAGCGTCGCTGGGTCGGTGGACAGCCCGATACGCAAGGTGCCCCCGGCGCGGGGCCCCTCCGGCTCCTGGGGTTCGACCGGCTCGGCGACCGCGCCCTCGGGCTCGGGCTCGGGTGGCGAGGCCACGTCCGCGTCGGTGCAGGCCACCGCTACCAATGCCAGAGCGACCGCTACCGCGGCCGCTCGGGTCGATCTACTCAGCACGTGGCGATCAGAGGTAGATCACCAGGAGACAGTTCGTGGTCGCGAACAGCAGACCGGCGATGACGGTGAAACGGTCCAGGTTGCGTTCGACGACGGCCGAGCCCTTCATGGCGCCGCCACCACCACCGCCCCCGAACATGTCGGACAGCCCTCCGCCCTGACCCCGGTGCAGCAGCACGAAGAGGATCAGAAGCAACGAAAGCAGCAGGTGCAAGGTGACGAGGGTCCCGACGAGCACGATGGAACTCCGGTTCGGGCGGGTGATCGGACGAAGAAGGAGCGTATCAGGCAGGACGGCCCGACCGTCCTATGCCGGGTGTCCCGCGAGGCTAAATGGGAGCCAGCCAGAACAGCCGGAAGCCGTCCGCGGTGTCGGAACGGCCCACCTGCGTCGCGTTCCACCGGGCCGACCGGGCATCGTCGAGCGGCTGTGCCGTGGGTTGGAGACGAAGACTCAGCGTCCGCTCCGGGATCGGGCACGACCCAGCAGCGCAGGCGTGGAGGGTCCCCCGGCGGTTCTCCTGGGTCCGTTCGTCCAGACGGGGACCCGCGATCGTGCTGGCGGCGCCGACCTCGACCGTCGAGCCGCGCCGGTACACCTCGAAGGCACGCGCTTCGCCGGTGGGGACCTCGGCGGCCGTCACCGCCGGCGTCGAGGACCAGACGAAGGCGAGTGCATCCCGCTGCTGCTCAGGACCGGCGATCGCCGAGGGCAGCGCCAGGGCCGCCGTCGTGGCGGTCATCACGACCATCACCACCGCGACGGTCTCCGAGGTCCGACGCAGACGGGTCGGAGGGGCCGCGTCATCGACCAGCACCCGCACCCGGTCCACGAGGTTGCCGCTGGGCACCAATGCCGCACACTCGTAGTCGCGAGCCGGGTTGACCTCGATCACCTTCAACAGACCGCTGGCCAAGGCGCCGGGGCGGTTGGTGGCGCGGATCGCCACCTGGTCGGCGGCCAACTCTCGCTCCCGATGCAGTTGACGAACCGCCCATCCACCCCCGGGAACGAAGAAGGTCAGATCCCTCAGTGCGCCGAGCCCGGTGGCCACGAGCGTGTCGCGTCGCCGGACGTGGGCGAGTTCGTGGGCCAGCACACCCTCGAGTTCCTCGTCATCGAGTGACGCGAGCAGGTCCGCGCCGACCACGATCACCGGATTCCTCGACCCGACGACGAACGCGCCGCCGAGGCAATGCTCACGAACCATCACCTGGGGGGCGGGAACCTGCAAGGTGGCCGCGACGCGTGCCGCGAGCGCTTGCAACTCGTTATCCCCCGGGCGCTGCCCCGTAGCCGAGAGGGCTTCCCGGCGGACGCGGAGCAACGCACCGGTCCGGCGTGTCAATCGGAACCCGGCGACCGAGGCCCAGATGCCGACGAGCAACGGGACCGCGATGGGGGCGAAGTTGAGCGACCCGTCGCGAACCGGGATCGGGATGGCCCGCGCACCCTCGGCGGGGAACATCAACAGCGGAGGCCTCATGCTCGTGCCGGTCAGCAGTACCACGACCACCAACGCCGCAGCAGGGGCGAGTGCCGTGGCGACCCGCGCGTGCGACGAGCGCAGTCCGAGAAAGAGCAACAACCGAACGATCAGTACCACGCCCAGCGTCGCCAAGACCGCTCGGATCACGATGGACTCGAGCGGTACCGCGACGAGGACTCCGAAGTCCACTGGTGTCAGCGCTCCTCGAGGCGACGCCGGGAGACCGCAGCCTTCAGCTCATCGAGGGTGAGGTCGTCGACCTCGTCGACGACGTCAGCGAGATACGCCGCCGCCGGTTCCGGGTAGCGCTCGAGCAGCCAGGACATGACGTCCTCCACTGCCGAGCGTGCGTAGAGGTCGCGGGTGACCGCCGGACGATAGCGGTGGGCGAGCCCGGCGGTATCCCGACTGAGCAGACCCTTGGCCGCCAACCGGCTCATGGTGGTCATCACCGTGGTGTAGGCGATGGTCCGGCGTGAGGCGAGTTCCCCGTGGACGTCGCGCACGGTGGCGTCACTCAACTGCCACACGACGTCCATCACCTCCTGCTCGAGTGGTCCGAGCATGTTCTCCATCGGCTCATTTCGTCTGGCCACGTCACCCTCGATGTTGATGGGCGGGCCCTCTTTCCCACCTGCGGGAGAGCGTAGCCTCCTGCGTCGCCCTACGACAGGGTTCCGACGACATCGGTAGGACACCGGTCCGAGTGGACTAGGACGGCCTCGAACCTGCTGCGCGCTAGCCTGCCGGTGATGTCCTCCCCGACTCCCCCGTTACCGCCCGAACCCGACCTTCGGCTCCACAGCTCGTGGCGCGGGCTGCTCGGTGCGGCCCTCACCCCGCTCGCGCTCCTGGGGCTCGGCGCTCTCGCGTTGCGGGACGGCGGACTCCGGCTCTTGCCCTCGCTGCTGGTGCTGGCCGGGCTCGGTCTGCTGCTCATCGCCCTGTTGGACTACCCCTACACCGTGACGGTTGGCCACGCGGGCATCACCCGGCACAGCGTGGTGAGGACACAGACCCTGCCCTGGGAGGAACTGGTGGCATTGGAACGGACCCGGCCCGCGACCTCCGCGGTGATGCGCAACCTCACCGATCGGCAGGCCGATCCTCAGATCTCCGGTGGGCTGGTGGCGCGCGGACGGGGCCGCCGACGCTGGTTGCTCACCGACCGGGTCGAGAGCCGGATGGAGCACGACCGACTCGTCGCGCTCCTCCGGGCGCTGGACGAGCCCGTGGAGTTGCGTGCGGTCCGTCCCCATGCCGAAGCTCCCCCCACCTACCTCTACCGGCGACGTGACGTCGGCCCGTCATCACGGTGATCGATCCGAGGGGGCGATTGGGGCGCAACTACGCGAAGCTGTGGACGGCGTCCGTCGTCTCCAACCTCGGCGACGGCATCGACAACGCCGCACTGCCACTGCTGGCCGAAGCCTTGACGCGCGACCCGCTGCTGTTCGCCGGCGTCGCGGTCGCCAACCGACTGCCGTGGCTGCTGCTCTCGCTTCATGCTGGCGCCATCGCCGACCGCGTCGATCGCCGTCGCTTGATGATCGTGTCGAACCTCGCTCGCTTCGCCCTGATGGGCCTGTTGGGTGCCGCCGTGGTGACCGATACCGCGAGCATCTGGCTGCTGTACGTGGTCGCGCTCGGGCTCGGCAGCTTCGAGGTGTTGTTCGACAACGCCGCGCAGACGATCATGCCAGCGGTGGTCGAGCGCGATCAATTGGAGCGTGGCAACGGCCGCCTGTTCGCGGGCGAGATCGTCACCAACCAGTTCGCCGGACCGCCACTGGGGGCGTTCCTGTTCGGGATCACCGCCGCCCTGCCCATCCTGCTCGATGCCGGCACGTTCCTGGTGTCGGCGGGTCTCATCGCCGCCATGACCGGTTCCTACCGCAGCGGTCAGGTCCGCATCGATCACACCGCCGACCCGATCGAGCCCGGGCCCGTGGCCGACGAGTTGGTGGTCAACCCCACCACCGCTCCGGGTCCGGCGGCCGGCCCACCCTCGGTACCGGCGCCCCGACCACCGCGACCGCGCATGTGGGCCGACATCCGCGAGGGGTTCGCCTGGCTCTGGCAGCATCGGCTGCTGCGAACCCTGGCGATCCTGCTCGCGGCGATGAACGGCACGACCATGATCGGCATGTCGATCTTCACCCTGTACGTCTACGGCGAGGGGTCGATCCTGGGGCTCGACCCGATCGGCTACGGCTTCTTGCTGCTCTCCGCAGCGGCCGGCAGCCTGCTCGGGGGCGTCGCGGCCGAGCGTCTCGTTCCGCGGGTGGGACGTGGCCCGGCGTTGTGGCTGACGCTTATCACCGCCGTGGTCGTGCCCCTGACCATCGGGCTCACCTCGAGGGTCTGGGTCGTGGTGGTCGCCCAAGTGATGTTCGGCTTCGGTTCGGTCGTCTGGAACGTGGTCACGGTCTCCCTACGCCAGGCGATCATCCCCGACGAGTTGCTCGGTCGCGTCAACAGCGTCTACCGGTTCCTCGGGTGGGGGGCGATGCCGATCGGCTCGCTGATCGGCGGCGGGATCGCGAGCCTCGTGGGGCTCCGGGCCCCGTTCCTGGTCGCGGCGGCGATCATGGCCTGCGCGCTCGCGGTGGGCGTGCGCACGATCACCTCCGCGGAGCTCGATCGTGCGCGGGCCGAGGCGACGGGCTGACCGACGACTCGACATCCCCCGGAATCCGACGAACACCGGTAGGCCGGGGCGAAGCTCCGGGCAGGCCGATCAGCCCGTTCCGGTGGTGCCCTTGGCATCGCCCGCACCGAACGGGACCGGTGGGATCACCATCTCCGGCCCTCCCTGTCCGGCGATCTCCACCTCGCGCCCAAGGTCCTCGACGCGTTGGATGATGGTCTCGCCGGGCTCCAGGGCGTAGTGGCAGGCAGCGAAGTGGCCCGGTACGAGCTCACGCAGGGCGGGGATCTCCTCCCGGCAGCGCTCCTGGGCGATCGGACAACGCGTGTGGAACCGACACCCGGACGGCGGATTCGACGGCGAGGGCAGGTCACCCTGCAAGATGATGCGTTCGCGACTCAGCTCGACCTGTGGATCGGCGATGGGGACCGCGGACAGCAGCGCGTGGGTGTAGGGGTGAGCCGGAGCGTCGTAGAGCCGATCGGCGGTCGTCAGTTCAGCGACATGACCCAGATACATCACGGCGATGCGATCGGAGATGTGGCGCACCACCGACAGGTCGTGGGCGATGAACATGTAGGTGAGGTCGAACTCCTCCTGCAGGTCCTCGAGGAGGTTGATCACCTGCGCCTGGACGCTGACGTCCAGCGCCGAGACCGGCTCGTCGAGGATGATCACCTCCGGCTGCAGCGCGAGGGCACGAGCGATACCGATCCGCTGGCGCTGACCGCCCGAGAACTCGTGCGGGTAGCGGTTGCCGTGCTCGGGCGAGAGCCCCACGGCTTCGAGGAGCTCACCCACCCGGGCGCGCGCCTCGGACTTGGGCGTGCCGTGCACCAGCATGGGTTCGGCGACGGTGTCGCGGACCGGCATCCGCGGGTTGAGCGACGCGAACGGGTCCTGGAAGACCATCTGCATGTTGCGTCGCAGTTCCCGGAGCCGGGGGGCATCGGCGGCGGTGACATCTTCACCGTTGAACAGCACGGTGCCGCTGGTCGGCTCGATCAGCCGCAGCAACGTGCGTCCGAACGTCGTCTTCCCGCAGCCGGACTCACCGACGATGCCGAGGGTCTCCTGGCGACGGACGCTGAGACTCACCCCATCGACGGCCTGGACACGGCCGATCTCGCGTCGGAGCAGTCCGGCCCGGATCGGGAAGTGCTTGACGAGATCCTGCACATCGAGCACGATCTCGCGTTCGGCAGGCTCGGAGGGTGTGGTCGGCTCGTGGTCGCTCACGTGCGGCTCCCGCTGGCGGCGTTGTCCATCTCACCGAGCTGCTCGGCGTAGTGACACCGGCTCTGGTGCAGGGTGGCTTCGTCGAGCCGCCGCAGTTCCGGCTCGGTGAAGCACTCGTCGGTCGCATGCTGGCAGCGCGGCCGGAACACGCAGCCCTTCGGCGGATTGATCGCCGAGGGCGGCGCCCCCGGGATCGGTGCCAGCCGTCGCTCGGTACGGGCCGTCGCGGACGGGATGGAGCTGATCAGACCGCGGGTGTAGGGGTTGCGTGACCGGTAGTAGATGGTCTCGGTCGGACCGGTCTCGAACAGTCGCCCCCCGTACATCACCTGCACACGTTCCGCGACCCCGGCAACCAACCCGAGATCGTGGGTGATGAGGATCATGGCGGCGCCCGTGGCCTCCTGGGCGCGTTTGATCACCTCGATGACCTGCGCCTGGATGGTCACGTCGAGTGCCGTGGTCGGCTCGTCGGCGATCAACAGCTTGGGTTCGTTGGAGATCCCCATCGCGATCATCGCCCGTTGCCGCATCCCACCGGAGAACTCGTGGGGATAGTTGTCCAACCGTTCGTTGGCATCGGGGATGCCGACGAGCGCGAGCATGCTGGCGGCCCGCTCCCGGGCCGCACGCTTGGAGACCTTGGGGTTGTGGATCCGGATGGCCTCCACGAGCTGGTTGCCGACGGTGAACACCGGGTTCAGCGCCGTCATCGGGTCCTGGAAGATCATCGCGATCTCGTTGCCCTGCAGCCGACGCATATCGCGTGGACTCAGGCCGAGCAGGTCCCGGCCGTCGAACTCGATCGTTCCCTGGATCCTGGCCGAGTTCGGCAGCAGGCGCATCAGCGCCATCGCCGAGACGGATTTCCCCGAGCCCGACTCCCCCACCACCGCGAGGGTCTCCCCCGGGTGCACCTCGAAGGAGATGTCGTTGACGGCGTTGACGACCCCGTCGTCGGTGTGGAACGCGACCGACAGGTCGCGCACGGACAGCAGAGGGGAACTCACCGGGCTCAGCCCTTCCGGGAGGTCGGGTCGAGGGCATCGCGCAATCCATCACCCAGGAAGTTCACGCACAGGGTGATCGCGACGATGAACCCGCCGGGGATCAGCACCGCGGAGGGCTTGGAGTCGAGTTGCCCCTTCGCCTGCTCGATGAGGTTGCCGAGGGTGGGGGTCGGGGGTTGGACACCGACGCCGAGGAACGACAGGGTCGACTCGAGGATGATCGCGACGCCGATCAACAAGGTCGCGTTGACCACGATCGGGCCGAAGGTGTTGGGCAGGATGTGACGGAACATGATCCGTGGCGCCCGTGCGCCCGCGGCCTTGGCGGCGAGGACGAACTCCTGCTCCTTGTACTGCAGGAACAGACCACGGACCACGCGGGCGATCGTCGGCCAGAGCAGGACCGCCAGCAGGAACGCGATGGAATTGGGGCTCGCAGCGAACCGCACCCCCACGACCAGCAACACGACGAGCGCCGGGATGATCAGGAAGAGGTTGATCGTCTGGTTGACGATGGTGTCGACGGTTCCACCGAAGTACCCGCCGATGGCCCCGATCACGGTGCCGATGAACGTGGTGAGCAGCGCCACGATCAGGGCGATGCGCAGCGAGAAGCGACCTCCCAGGAACGTCCGGACCATCAGGTCGCGGCCGATCGTGTCGGTGCCGAACGGGTGCTCGGCGGTCGGGCCGGAGCGCATGTTGAGCACATCGCGTTCGGAGAACCCGTAGGGCGACAGCCACGGCCCCACGATGAACGCGGTCGCCAGCAGCGCGAGCACGATCGCGGCGATGAGGGCCAGCCGGTGTCGACGGAACCGGTCCCAGGTCTGGCGACCGAAGCTGCGCGAGGTGATGTTCATGCCCTCGCGCTCGGCGAGCACCGCGGCGTCGCTGGGCACGTCCGGCGCGATCGAGGCCGGGCGGGCGTCGTCGACGACGTCCTCCGGACTCATGCCGGACGGGGTTTCACTCATAGCGGATCCTCGGGTCGAGCACACCGTAGAGAAGATCCGCGAGCAGGTTGAAGACCACGACCAGCAGCGAGATGACCATGATCACCCCCATCGTGAGGTTCAGATCCTGCTGGAAGATGCCGTCGAGCAGCAGACGACCGAGTCCTGGCCAGGCGAAGATGGTCTCGGTCACCACCGAGCCGCCGAGCAACAGGCCGAGGTCGATCGCCCAGATGGTGACCAGGGGGATCAGCGCGTTGCGCAGCCCGTGCTTGAGGATGACCTTGCGCCGCGGCAGCCCCTTCGCCCGGGCCGTGCGGATGTAGTCCGAGTTGATGACCTCCAACATGGCCGCGCGTTGGAAGCGGCTTTCGGAGGCCGTGATGACCAGCCACAGGGTGACGATCGGCAGCACATGCGATCGGACCATGTCGAGCCAGCCGTGGGAGGCGACCGTGCGCATCCCGAGCACGTAGAACGGTCGGACCCCGAACCAGTCGAAGAACCACAGACCGAAGACCACCTGCAACAGCAAGCCGAAGACGAACGTCGGGAGGGAGATGCCGAGGAACGAGAACCCCGTGACGAAGTAGTCGAGTTTCGAGTACTGCTTGACCGCCGAGTAGACCCCCAGCGTGATCGCCGTGATGGCGATGAAGAAGAACGCCGGGATGGCCAGACGAGCGGTGTTGCCGGCCCGGTCCATGACGATGTTGAACGTCGGTTGGCTGCCTTGTGATGGCGCCGGCCCCATGTCGCCCTGGATCGCACTGCTCATCCAGTTCACGTACCGGACGGGGATCGGTTGGTCCAGGTTGTAGAGCTCGATGATCCGCTCGTAGGCCGCCTCGTCGACGTCCGCCGTCGCCAGGCGCGCGAGCGGGTCCCCGGAGATGGCCGTGAGCGTGAAGACGATGAAGGTGCCGACCAGCAGCAGTGGAATGGTCGAGAGGATCCGCCGGACCACGTAGGCGAACATGCGCTGGCGACCCTTCTCTTCTCGACCGCGGTCGGTGCCATCGCTGGCGCCCCGAATCCTACACGGGCCCCGATACGTCCTGTGGCGGTGTGCGGCGGTGAGTCCGACCGCGACGACGATCGCGGAACTACCGATCGGTGGATGAGCGAGGGGGCCCGGTGTACGGGCCCCCTCGCGTCGTGCTAACTCACCCAGCTCACGGAGCGGGGAGGAAGTCCACGACGTTGACGAGCGGACCGGCCGAGTTGGCGTCCGGCGCGACCGCGCCTCGCGACAACGTCTGGTTGCTGTAGGCGTAGAACGACGGCTTCTGCGTGATCGGCAGGACGACCAACCCTTCCGGGTCGACATCCAGCGTCGTCACGTAGGAGCTGAGCGTGTTGTAGCAATCGGCACGCTCCGCGTCGTCGAACGTGGCGTCGCACTCGTTGGCGAGCGCGTCGAACTCCTCGTTCTGGTAGCCGTAGGCGTTGTTCCCCGAGTCGCTCAGGAAGGCGTTGTGCCCAGCACCCGGCCAAGGACCGCCGACCCAGGCGAACTGGGTGAGATCCCACAGCCCGCAGTCACCGTCCTCGCCGCCGGACAACGAGCACTCGATCGACTCGGCTGCGAACGGCCGCTCCGCGAAGTACGCACCGCCCGGCACGTTGTCGATCTGGATGTCGACCCCGGCCTCGCGGTAGCTCTCCTGCATGATCTGGATCTGCAGCTCGCGCAGCTGGTTGCCACCGGTGGTACCGACCCGCAGGCTCAGCGGGCCGCGCTCCGGGTGCTCCCAGACGCCGTCGTCGTTCTGCTCGTAGCCGGCGCTCTCGAACCGCTCGCCAGCAGCTTCGGCGTCACCCTGGCCGTAACCGGCCTCGGTCTGGTGATCGACGTAGTCGGGCTGGTTGGACATCCAGTAGACGTTGCCGAGCCCGGCTTCGGGCAGCAGGTCGTCGAACAGCGGGGTGTAGAGCGCGGTCATGACCTCGGGCTTGTTCATGGCGAACGCCATGCCCTCACGCACGGCCACGTCGGCGAGGTGCTCGTTGTTGAGGTTGAAGCCCCAGTGCTCCCAGATCGGGCCGGCTTCGGGTGCGACGGTGAAGTTGTCGTCGTCGGCGATCCGCTCACCGAAGGCCACCTGCGGCTGGGTCATGATGACATCGGCCTCGGCGGCGAGCAGTGAGTTGATCTGGGCATCGGTGTCGGCGACCCAGGCGATGTCGACCCCGGAGACGCACGCGACGCCCTGGTTGACGACGTCCGGGTTCTCCGAGTTCGCACCGTGGTAGTCGTCGTTGCGGTCCATGGTGAGGTTGACACCACGATCCCAGTTGGTGAAGACCATCGGGCCGGATGACGGGATCGGTTCACCGTCGACCATCCACTCGGTCAGCGCCTCGTTCGCGGTGGCCGCGTCGGTGAGCACGTGGGCCGGGTAGACCGGGTCGAACAACCCTTCCACGCCCGAGAAGAACTCCTCGGTGGTGAACGAGTAGGTCTGACCCTCGGTCTCCCAGCTGTCGGGATCGATGAGCGGGTACCCATCGGCGTCACGAGAACCGTAGAGGAACTCGCCACCCTCGCCGGCGTCGTAGTCGTAGCCCTCCATGACGATGTCGAAGGTGCCCTTGACGTCCTCCGCGGTCAGCGGGGTGCCATCGGACCATGTGAGGTCGTCACGAAGCGTGAACTCGTAGCGCCAGACGTCACCCTCCTCGGAGAAGTCGTCCGACTCGATGAGCTGGGGGATGAAGGTGGTCTCGGCAGAAACGCCGTAGGGCGACTCGAGGAACGCCCGACGAACCCACGAGGTGATCGTCAGGTTGTTGGCCGGGTCCTGGAGGTGAAGGTCCGGCGGCTCCTGCTCGTGGGTCCAACGCAGACGGGCGTCGCCACCCTCCTCGCAATACGCGTCACCGTCGGGAGCTGCGGCCTCGTCGTCCGCGTCCGCATCCGGGTCGTCGCCGTTCGCGTCGTCGACGACCTCGTCACCGGTGTCGTCGGTCGCGGTGTCGTCGCCTTCACCGCATGCGGTTGCGACCATCGCAAGCACGCTCACTGCGGCTACCAGCCGCCACCCATATCGCTTGTCCCTCGCCACCGTGGCTCCTTTTGTCATCCGGTGGTCGGAGAGGCCCCGAGCTCGGTCGGGTGATGACACGCAACCGGGAGGCCTCTCCCAACAGTAGGGACGCTACTACCACGGTCGGAATGTGTGGGCTACCTCATTCGCTTCGCGCACCGTGCGCACCCGGCCAGATGACCATGGCCGTTCGCGGTACGCGCTTCGCGGCCGTTCGAACGGCGAGACCGGGGCCATCCGATCCCTGTCCCGATGGGCGACCCATCAGCGCCGGTGGGCGACGATCAGCGCGAAGTCCTCGGACGACAGACTGGCCCCACCCACGAGCGCGCCGTCCACGTCCGGTTGGCCCATCAGTTCGCGGATGTTGCCCGGCTTGACGCTGCCCCCGTACTGGATGCGGGTACCGGCGGCGATGGCTTGACCGAACAGCTCGCCGAGTTCCCCGCGCACCGCCGAACAGAGTTCCTGGGCATCGTCCGACGTCGCGGTGCGCCCGGTACCGATGGCCCAGACGGGCTCGTAGGCGACGACCAGGTCGGCCGCATCCTTCAAGGTGACACCGGCCAGGCTGCCGCGCAACTGTTCGACGACGACCTCCACCGCGCGGCCCGCCTCCCGCTCCTCGAGGGTCTCGCCCACGCACAGGATGGGACGCATCCCGTGGCGCTGGATCGCCTTGAGCTTCGCGTTGACCACGTCGTCGGTCTCGCCGAACAACGCCCGACGCTCCGAGTGGCCGGCGATGACGTACTTGACGTCCAGGCGGGCCAGCATCGGCGCAGAGATCTCACCGGTGAAGGCCCCCTCGTCCTCGGCGTGACAGTTCTGCGCACCGAGGGCGATCGGCAGCTTGTCCGACTGGATCAGGGTCTGTACCGAGCGCAACGACACGAACGGTGGGCATACCACGACCTCCTGACCCTCGTAGTCATCGGCCTGGAGGTGGTAGGCCAACTTCTGGACCAGCTGGATGGCCTCGAGGTGGTCGCGATGCATCTTCCAGTTGCCCGCGATGATCGGGGTGCGGTCGCTCACGACATGCTCCTGACGCTGGAGGAAGAGGCGTAAGGGGTCGCGGACGCCTCGAGTGGACTCGTCGCTCAGCGTAGTAGTCGATCGGCGGCCACCTCGGGCCGGCGTCGGCCGTCGCGTACGACCGTGGCGGTGGGACCCGGTAGGGCCTCCCGGGCAGGTGGCTCAGCGGGAGCGCGGACGGTACAGATCGGTGGGCAACGCACCCGGGTGGGGCTTCGCTGCACGGATCTCGACCGGGTCGCCGCAGGCGCGTACCAGGGCTTCGATGCGTTCGTACTCCTCCCGGCTCTCGACCTGATCGGTGAGCATCCACCTACGCCGTCCGCGTCCTCGGGCCAGCAGCCCGCCGGAGACGAGGACCTCAGGTTCATCGCCCGAGAGGTTGCGCAGGGTGGCCGACCCGCTCGGTCGTGCGCGCTCGACGGCGGCGAGTCGAGCCCACGGCAGGCGCTGGCGTCGCCCGAGACATACCCGCGTGATGCCGGTCGCGTCGAACACGGCGTGACGGGGGATCTGGGTGAGCACCGCGAGGGTGATGGCCGACGTCAGTCCTGCGAACAGCAGCGCAGGCGTGGTCGGTCCCCCGACCACCAACGCTCGCCAACTCAGCAGACCGAGGATCAGTGGCGTACCGACCGCGGCCAACAGACCCCGTACGGAGGCGTAGATGACGACCGGCTCTACCTGCGGGGGGGACCGATCCATCGCCTCAGGATAGGGCCCCGGTCGCGCAGCGCCGACACCTCGGCCGCTCGGCCCGCCACCAGGATCGAACGGTCGTGCCCCCGACGCCTCGGCTCGCGCTGATCGGCGGCACCTCACCGGTTCTGCGCGCGAACCGCACGAGGAGCGACAGGTGCGCAGTGACTCCGGGGCGCCATCGAACACCCCCGGAGCACGAGCGGTGCCCCATGCCCACCGCCGCGGTCTCGAACCGTTTGGATGCGAACCAGTTCGGCCCTCACCGTGATGATCGATGAACCGCCGAAGACGAGCTGAGGAAGGCTGAGCAACGGCTCCCTGGGGTTTCCGGGCATCTGCCCGCCACCCCACCCGTCCCCGGGCGGACGTTGGTGGCGCACCCTCGCCAGCGTCGCCGCGCCCCGGTATCGCGGACGCCCTCGGCCCGTCCCCGATCGGGGTTGCGGCTGAGTACGACCCACGACGCCTCGGGTGGCCTGGTGGGATTCTAACGACGGCCGTAGTAGGTTGCACCCGGAGCGACCAGGGCGAGCAGGGAGGCCCAGCACGGTCGTGATCAGCTCGTGCCGAGCTCTCAGCGCGGGTCCATCCAGGAGAGAAAATCCCGGGGGCGTCGGCAACGGCGCCATCTCCGGCAATCAGGGAGGCAAGGCATGCAGCCATTCTTCAGCAGGTCGAGACGTTTGATGGTGATGTGTTCCGCGGCAGTGTTGGTGTTGGCCGCCTGCGGCGACACCGATGAGGCGCCGGAACTGCCCGAGGCCGAGCCCGACGACATCGAGGCGGACGTCGACGAGGACGAAGACGAGGGCGAGGACGAGGAAGCCGCCGACGTCGAGACCGTTGCTGGTGGCACCGTGCTGTTCGGCGACGAGCAGGAGCCGACGATCCTCAACGGTTTCCTGATCGACGGCAACTCGCTGGTGACCTCCAAGGTCTTCAACAACCAGTTCCCCGGCGCGTACGTCATCCAGCCGGACTTCACCTTCGAGCCGTGGGTCATCGAAGGCGAGGCGGAGATCACCGAAGATCCCTTCTCGGTCACCTACACGATCAAGGACGACGCCGACTGGTCCGACGGCACCCCCATCACCGTCGATGACTTCATCTTCGTCTACGAGACGATCGCCGACGAGGACGCCCCGCACGCCGACCAGATCACCTCGCGCGCCGGCTTCGAGGACATCTCCGACTTCGAGGTCGACGGCGACAAGACCATCACGTTCAACTTCGACGAGCCCTACGCCCCGTGGCAGTTGCTGTTCGCCAACCTGCTGCCGGCGCACATCCTCGACGGTGAGGACTTCGAGACCTTCCTCAACGATGAACTCCCCGAGGTTTCCGGTGGCCCGTACGTCTTCGACCAGTGGGACCGCGGCACGCAGCTGCGCCTGATCCGCAACGAGGAGTACTGGGGCGACGAGGTCGCGCTGGACGAGATCGTGTTCCGCTACGTGCCGGACACCACGACCCTCACCCAGCAGATGATCGGTGGCGAGCTGGACATGTACGACCCGCAGCCGCAGATCGAACTGATCGACCAGCTCGACGGCGCGGACGACCGCATCAACTACGAGGTCGGTCTCGGTCCGGTCTGGGAGCACATCGACTTCAACACGCAGGTCGAGGGCCTCGACCAGGCGCACGTCCGTCAGGCGATCGCGCTCGGCATCAACCGCGAGCAGATCGTCGAAGCGCTGATCACGCCGGTCGACCCGGACGCGGTCGTCCTGCAGCAGCCCTTCTGGATGGCCAACAGCGAGAACTACGAAGAGACCTACGACCAGTGGAACCACGACCCCGACGCTGCGATCGCGCTGCTCGAGGACAACGGCTGCACCCGGGATGGCGACAACGCCAACTTCGAGTGTGACGGCGTGGAGCTCTCGTTCCGTATCGGCACCACCGGTGGCAACGAGCGTCGCGAGCTCGCCCAGCAGCTGATGCAGGCGGACCTGAGCAACGTGGGCATCGAGCTCACCATCGAGAACGACGAGGGTGCAGCGTTCTTCGAGCGGCTCAACACCCCCGAGAACTGTGACGGTGTCTGCGACTACGACATCGCCATGTTCGCCTGGGTGGGCTCGCCCAACCCGGCGGGCAACGCCAACATCTACGGCTGTGACGATGGTGAGCCCCGGCCCCAGAACTGGACCGTGTACTGCGACGAGGAGCTGACCTCGCTGATGGACCAGGCGAACCAGACCGTCGACCCCGACGAGAACGCCGCGCTGTGGAACGAAGCAGCCGCGGTCATCGCCGAGGGCGTCCCGATCGTGCCGCTCTTCCAGCAGCCGCAGCTGCTCGCCTGGGAGAACAGCATCACCGGTCCGCAGCTCAACGCCACCAACCAGACCCAGTTCTGGAACGCCGGCGACTGGGCACGTACCGAGTAGGACCCCAGTAGGACCGTTCGATCGCAGGGTCGAGCAGCGGTTCCGCGCTGCTCGTCGGTGCCCGCCCCTCGGGGCGGGCACCGGCCCTGACCGTCCGAGCTCGGTGAACGGGGAGATCCCACCACGTGCTGACCTACGCGCTCCGTCGCTTGCTCATCTCGATCCCGGTCGTCATCGCTGCGACGCTGCTCATCTTCATCGCCATCTCGATGTCCGGCGATCCGCTGGCCGATCTGCGTCAGCAACCGAACATCACCCAGGAACAGATCGACCGGGTCCGAGCCGACCGCGGCCTCGATCAACCTGGCTACGTGCAGTACATCCGGTGGGTGGAACAGATCCCGCAGGGTGGCTTCGGTGAATACATGATCTCCCCGCGCGAGATCTGGCCCGACCTTCGGCGCGTGGCGACCCACACGCTGCAACTGGTCATCGGCGCCGAGGTGATCGCGTTCGGCATCGCCGTCGCGCTCGGGGTGGCGTCGGCGAAGCGCCAGTACAGCGTGTTCGACTACACCACCACCACGATCAGTTTCGTCGGCTACTCGATGCCGGCGTTCTGGTTCGCACTGATCCTGCAGGTCTCCGTCGTGACGATCTGGCAGGTGACCGGCATCCGCCTGTTCCCCTTGGCGAACCTCTCCTCGCCGAACCCGGGGACCGGTTTCGCCTTCTTCGTGGACCGGGTCCACCACCTCATCCTGCCGATGGCCTCGCTCGCGATCTTCTCGATCGCGAGCTACAGCCGCTATATGCGTGCCTCGATGCTCGAGGTGATCAACTCGGACTACGTCCGGACCGCGCGCGCGAAGGGCGTCCCCGAACGCAGGATCACGACCCGCCACGCGATGCGCAACGCCATGATCCCGACGGTGACGGTCGCCGCGCTGTCCTTCGGGGCCCTGTTGTCGGGGGCCATCGTGATCGAGACCGTGTTCGGCCTCGACGGCATGGGCCGCTACTTCATCCTCCAGCTCAACCGCCGCGACCCCTATCCGATCATGGCCTTCCTGGTGATCACCGCGGTGGTGACCGTCGTGTTCAACCTCATCGCCGACCTGGTGTACGGCTACCTCGACCCAAGGATCCGGTTTGACTGACGAGATCCGGCCCCGTCCCCACCAACACGGGTTCCCGACCCCGGAAGATCTGCCGACCGACACCGGCCGCGAGCAGGCCGACAGCACGGACGTCTACAGCGATGGCACCGAGGTCGAGGCCCGGAGCCAGTGGCTGCTGTTCCGTCGCAAGTTCCTGCGCCACAAGCTCGCCATGGGCAGCATCGTCTTCCTGTTCATCGTCACGGTCCTGGCCTTCTTCGTCGAACAGATCACGCCCCACGCGTTCGACGAACCCAACATCCTCATGCGCCAGACCGCGCCGACGTTCGAGGACTGGCACCTGTTCGGAACCGACCAGATCGGTCGGGACTACCTCACCCGGGTCCTTCTGGGCGCCCAGATCTCGCTGCGCCTGGCCGCGATCGTCGCCGTGCTCTCGACCGTCATCGGGGTGACCATCGGCGCGCTCGCCGGGTTCTACCGGGGTTGGATCGACTCGCTGCTGATGCGCATCACCGACCTGGTCCTGGTGATCCCGCTGCTCGCCGTACTGCTCGTGGCCTCGGCGCTGTTCGGCGGCGGTGACCCGGTGCGGATCGCGATCCTCCTGGCGCTGTTCCTGTGGACCTCGCTCGCCCGCATCGTCCGCGGGGTCTTCCTGTCGCTACGCGAGAAGGAGTACGTCCAGGCCGCACGGGCCTGCGGCGCCAGCGACCTGCGGATCATCGTCCGCCACATGCTGCCCAACACGATCGGTCCGATCGTGGTCAACCTCACCCTGGTGCTGGCCGCCGCCATCCTGATCGAGGCGACCCTGTCGTTCCTCGGTCTCGGGGTGAACCCACCGCTCCCCGCGCTCGGGCGCCTCATGGACGACGGGCGCAGCTCCATGTTGACGTCATGGTGGCTGATCATCCTCCCCGGGGTCGTGCTGGTTTCCATCGCCCTGGCGATCAACTTCATCGGGGACGGGCTTCGCGACGCGCTCGACCCGACCCAGCAGGAGTCTTGATGGCCCGCGACATCGCCGAGCCCAGCACCCAACCGATGCGCGTGGGCGAACCCCTGCTCTCCATCCGCGGGTTGGTGACCGAGTTCGCGACCGCGGACGGCGTGGTCCATGCCGTGGACGGGGTGAGCTACGACGTCTACCCCGGCGAGACCGTCGGGGTGGTGGGCGAGTCCGGTTCGGGCAAGTCGGTCACCGTGATGAGTCTGCTCGGTCTCATCCCCCAACCGCCGGGCAGGATCGCCGGCGGCGAGGTCCTGCTCGAGGGTCGTGACCTGCTGCAACTGGACTCCAAGGAACTGCGGAAGGTCCGCGGCAAGGAGGTCGCGATGATCTTCCAGGACCCGATGACCTCGCTGAACCCGGTCCTCACCGTCGGCGAACAGATCGCCGAGGCCATCACCTCCCATGCACAGGTGGCCAAGGACGAGGTCCGCAGGCGTTGCGTCGCGTTGCTCGAACTGGTCGGGGTGCCCAACCCCAGCGACCGTTTCGATCAGTACCCGCACGAGTACTCCGGCGGGATGCGGCAGCGGGCCATGATCGCCATGGCGATCGCGAACCAGCCCAAGATCCTGATCGCCGACGAGCCCACCACGGCCCTGGACGTCACCATCCAGGCGCAGGTCCTCGAGGTCCTCGCTGCCGCGCAGCGCGAGACCAACGCCGGCACGATCCTCATCACCCACGACCTCGGGGTCATCGCCGAGATGGCCGATCGCGTCGTGGTCATGTACGGCGGCCGCGTCGTGGAAACCGGCAGCGTCGACGAGATCTTCCACTCCCCCAAGCATCCCTACACGCTCGGGTTGCTCTCCAGCCTCCCGCGGCCCAACGTGGACATGGAACGCCTGCTCCCCATCCCCGGCAACCCTCCGAGCTTGATCAACCTGCCGAGCGGCTGCGCGTTCCATCCTCGCTGCCACCTGGGTGAGGGCCGCTCGAGCTGTCGCACCGAGATCCCACCGTTGCACCAACTCGGGGACGGTCGACACTCGGCCTGCCACTTCCACGACGAGATGGCGGAGGAGACCGCCCGGGTCGAACGCGAGACCGGGACGACCATCGAAGGCGATGACGCATGAGCACGGGAACGCACGCGCTGTCCGAGGCCGGCACCTGGCAACCCGTTCCCGTCGAGGAGTTGCACACCCGCGCGCCTCTCGGTGAGGAGATCCTGCGGGTCGAGTCGCTCGTCAAGCACTTCCCGATCAGGGGCGGGGTCTTCAACCGCCAACTCGGGGCGGTCCAGGCCGTCGACGGGCTCGACTTCTCCTTGCGCGCCGGCGAGACCGTCGGCCTGGTGGGCGAGTCCGGGTGCGGCAAGTCGACCACGGGCCGCACCATCGTGCGTCTGCTCGATCCGACCGCTGGTCACGTCTTCTTCAAGGGCCACGATCTCGCCAAGATGGGCCGGCGCCAGATGCGCAGTATGCGGCGCGAGATCCAGATGGTCTTCCAGGACCCGTTCGCGAGCCTCAACCCGCGGATCAGCGTCCACGAGATCATCGCGGAGCCGCTGCGGATCTACAAGCGCTATCGCGGGGAGCACGACGGAGCCGCACGGGTCAGGGAACTGATGCAGATCGTGGGGCTGAAGCCGGAGCACGGCAACCGGTTCCCGCACGAGTTCAGTGGTGGCCAGCGGCAACGCATCGGTATCGCGCGGGCGCTGGCCCTCAACCCCCAGCTGCTCATCCTCGACGAGCCGGTCAGCGCTCTGGACGTCTCCATCCAGGCGCAGGTGATCAACCTGCTACAGGAACTCCAGAAGGAGTTCGGGCTCGCGTATCTCTTCATCGCCCACGACCTGTCCGTGGTACGTCACCTCAGCGACCGGGTCGCCGTGATGTACCTCGGGAAGATCGTCGAATTCGGCTCCAAGCACGAGATCTTCAACAACCCCACCCACCCCTACACCCAGGCGTTGCTATCGTCGGTCCCGATCAGCGACCCGCGCGAACGCGGCAAGCGCGAACGGATGATCCTGGAGGGCGATGTCCCGAACCCGGCCGATCCCCCATCGGGCTGCCGCTTCCGGACCCGGTGCTGGAAGGCCGAGGACGTCTGCGCCACCGACCCACCGGAACTGATCGATCGGTTCGAGCACGGTCACCCGAGCGCCTGCCACTTCGCCGAGCTGCGTCAGGTGCTCGGCTGAACGGCGAGCTGAACCGATGTGACAGCCCAGCGGCCGGTGCCCGCGTGTGCGACGGCCGTCAGCCACGCATCGGTTCAGCCTCGTAGGGCGACGACGCCCGGGAGTTCCTTGCCCTCGAGCAGTTCCAGCGAGGCACCGCCGCCGGTCGACACGTGGTCCACCCGGTCGTCCAGACCGAACTCGCGGATGGCCGCGGCGGAGTCGCCGCCACCGACCACGGTGAAGCCGACCGATGCGGCCATGGCCTGCGCGACCGTGCGCGTGCCGGCAGCGAAGGGCTCCCACTCGAAGACCCCCATCGGACCGTTCCAGAACGCGCTGCCGGCGCTGCTGAGCGTCTCGGCGTAACGGGACGCCGTTTCGGGGCCGATGTCGAGGCCCATCTGATCCGACGGGATCTCGGTGGCGGCGACGGTGGTCGCTGCAGCATCCTCGGCGAACTCCGCCGCGACCACCACGTCGGTGGGGACCAGCACCTCCACCCCGCGGTCGCGCGCGGCAGCCACCAGGTCGCGCACGGTGTCGACCTGGTCGCTCTCGATCCGCGAGCTCCCCACGTCGATGCCCTCGGCGACCAGGAAGGTGAAGGCCATCGCGCCACCGACCGCGATCGCATCGACCCGGGTCAGCAGGTTCTCCAACACGGTCAGCTTGTCGCTGACCTTGGCTCCGCCGAGCACCGCGATGTAGGGATGCTTCGGCTGGGCGTGCAACTCCCCGAGCACCGCGAGTTCGCGTTCCAGCAGGAACCCGGCATAGCCCGGTAGACGGGCCGGGATCCCCGAGATCGAGGCATGCGCCCGGTGCGATGCACCGAACGCATCGTCGACGTAGATCTCGGCGAGGGCGGCCAGGGCATCCGCGAACGCGTCGTCGTTGGCCGTCTCGCCCGGATCCCAGCGCAGGTTCTCGAGCAGCAGGACCTGACCGTCCTGCAGCGCCTCCGCTTTCGCACGCGCGTCGTCGCCGACCACGTCGCTGGCGACGATGACCTCCCGGCCGAGCAGTTCTCGCAGACGCTCCCCCACCGGCGCCATCGACGATGACGGGTCGGGCTCGCCCTTGGGGCGCCCGAGGTGGGAGGCGACCACGACCCTGGCCCCCTGATCGAGCAGATGGGCAAGGGTCGGGACCGAGGACTGGACCCGCAGGTCGTCGGTGATGACCCCATCCCGGATCGGGACGTTCAGGTCGGCGCGCACGAACACGCGCCGACCCGAGGCGTCCAGATCCGCAAGGGTGCGGACGCCGTCGAGCAAGGGGGAACTCACAGCTTGTCACCCACGAACTTGGTGAAGTCGGCGAGGCGGGTGGAGTAGCCCCATTCGTTGTCGTACCAGCCGAGGACCTTGACGAGCTTGCCACTGGCGATCGTGGCGAGCCCGTCGAAGACACACGAGTGGGGGTTGCCCACGATGTCGATCGAGACGATCGGGTCTTCGGTGTACTCGAGGATGCCGTTGAGCGGACCGTCGGCCGCCTTCTTCATCGCCGCGTTGATCTCGTCCTTGGTGACCTCACGGCCGAGGATCAGCGTCAGGTCGGTGACCGACCCGTCCGGGATCGGCACGCGCATCGCCATCCCGTCGAGCCGGCCCTCCAACTCGGGCAGCGCGAGGGACGCGGCCGCAGCGGCACCGGTCGTGGTCGGGACGACGGATACCGCCGCGGCGCGTGCACGCCGCGGGTCCTTGTGCGGCGCATCGTGGATGTTCTGGTCGCCGGTGTAGGCGTGGACCGTGTTCATCAGGCCCTGCTCGATCCCGAACTCCTCGTGCAGCACCTTGGCCATCGGCACCACCGAGTTGGTGGTGCACGACGCCATCGAGATCACGTGGTGGCTGTCCGGGTCGTACTCGTCCTCGTTGGCCCCCATCACGATCGTCTTGTCCTCACCCTTGGCCGGGGCCGAGATGATGACCTTCTTCGCGCCGGCCTCGAGGTGCTTCGCGGCGTCGTCCCGCTTGGTGAACAACCCGGTCGACTCGACGACCACGTCGACACCCATGTCGGCCCACGGCAATGCGGCGGGGTCACGCTCCGAGAGGACCTTGATGGTCTTGCCGTTGACCACGAGGTCATCGCCATCGGTCTCGACGGTGCCGTCGAACCGGCCGTGCACGCTGTCGTACTTCAACAGCATCGCGAGGGCCGCGGTGTCGGTGAGGTCGTTGACGGCGACGAACTCGAGATCGATGTCGTGCTTGTACGCCGAACGCAACAGGTTGCGCCCGATGCGACCGAAGCCGTTGATGGCAACGCGGGTGGTCATGGTCGAACTCCTCGTCGGAGGGTGCGGATGGACCCAGGGTTGGTGCGATGGGGGCGGCTCGTGCTGCTCGTGCGACTCGTGCTGCTGAAGGCGGCACCGACCGCCATCGGCGGACGCATGTCGGTCGTGCGCCTCGCGCTCGACGGCGACACTACCACCGGGGATCGGCCGCGGTCAGGCCCCTTCTGGGGCCCCATCGGACGGGGCCGCGTTCGCCTCGGCCCGTGCCGCGAGCAAGGCGAGACGACGGAGTCGACGGTGGACGGCGGACTTGCCGACCGGGGGGTCCACCAGCTCGCCGAGTTCCGCCAGCGAGGCCTCCGGGTTCGCCAGCCGCGCCAGGGCGACCACCCGCAGATCGTCGTCCAGCTGGTCCCAACCCAGAGCGGCGATCGCCGTCTCGACCGCACGTACCTGTTCACCACTGGCGTCGATCGTGCGACGCAGGTTGGCCCCGTCGGCGTTGGCCAATCGGTTGGCCTCGCCGCGTAGCTGTCGGCGAAGCCGGCGATCGTCCCATTCGAGGAACGCACCCGTCGCTCCCAGGGCCGCGAGCAGCTCGCCGATGCGCTCCCCGGACTTCATCACGACCCGCCGCTGCGGTCCGTCCACCACCGAGACGGTGCCGCCGACCACCCCCCGGATGAGCTCGGCCAACCCCTCCGCGACCAGGTCGCTGCCCACGGCGAGTTCCAGATGGGGTGCACGGCCCGGGTGCGAAACCGTCGCCGAGGCCAGCACGGCGCCACGCAGATAGGCCACCGCGACCTTGCCCTCGAGACCCGAGGGCAGGGTGTCGCGCGGCCGGCCCCCCGCGTCGACCACCTGCAGGTCCTCCGCGATCCGACGTGCGGCGTCGCCTATGTGCACGCCGTAGACCGTCCGCCGGCGCACCCCGCCCGGGGCACGGACCATCAGTTCCGGACGCACCCCGTAGCGATGCTGCAGGAGCACGAAGGTCCGCCGGGCCACGGCTCCCGAGGTGGTCGCCACCTCGAGTCGCATGCCGCCGTGCTCGCCGCCGCGAACGGCGATGGAACCCGCGAGTCGGACGATCCCGGACAGCTCCGCACGGGGGCGGGCGTCACCCTCGACCGGTGTGCGCGAGAGTTCCTGGCGTACCGCCTCGGTGAAGCTGCCGAGTTCCATCAGTGGCGCAGCAGGCGGTCGAAGATCCGGCCCAGCGCCGTCGGGGCGTGCCCGTCCGCGCCGTCGAGCAGATCCGCCGTCAGGACCTGCCCGACTCGCTGTTCCAGCGCCTCACGATCGAGGTGCAACGGCGCCCCTCCCCCGGTCGGTGGCGGACCGTCATGGGCGACCACCACGTCGATCCGCAGTTCCGGGACGTGGGCCCGCACCGCGTCGAGGTGGTCCGCGAGCGTCATGCCCTCGGTCTCCCCCGGTTGTTCTCGGAGGTTGGCGACGAACACCACCGGGGCCCGCGCCTCGATGACGGCGTCCCCGATGTCGCGCACCAACAGGTTCGGCAGCAGGCTCGTGTAGATGGACCCCGGACCGAGCACGATCAGGTCGGCCCGTTCGATCGCCGCGACCGCGTCGGGCGTCCCCGGTGCATCCGCGGGGTCCAGCCAGACCCGCTCCAGACGCGGGGTCGCCGCCACCGCCGCCTGGCCGGTCACCCCGCCGTCGGGCGTGGCGGCCAGCAAGGTCACGGCCTGCGTCGTGCAGGGCAGCACCCGACCCGGGACCGCCAGCAGGGCGGCCAGGCGGTCGAGGGCCACCACGACGTCCCCGTCACTGAGGTCCTGCAGTGCCACCAGCACGAGGTTGCCGAGGCTGTGGCCGGACAACTCGCCCCGGGCGAACCGGTAGCCGATCATCTCGGCGAGGTCCGGGTGCGGCGACATCGAGGTCAACGCCATCCGCAGGTCCCCGGGGGGCAGGACGTCGAGATCGCGACGCAGGCGGCCCGAGGAGCCACCGTCGTCGGCGACGGTGACGACCGCGGTGACATGGTCGACCACGGACGGCAGTGCGGCAAGCGTGCGCGCCACGCCATGGCCGCCCCCGAGCGCCACCGCTCGGGTGCCGTCGCCGGGGCCGACGGACACGGGTCCCGACGTCGCCATCCGTCGCGCCGAGCCGTCCAGCGCGGGGTTCACTCCGCACCCAGGTCGCGGTGGTTCACCTCGACGGGCAGGTCGAAGGTCGCGGCCAGGTGGGCACCGATCCGGTCACTGATCGCGACCGACCGGTGCTTGCCGCCGGTGCAACCGATCGCGATGGTCAGATAGCGCTTGCCCTCGGTGACGTACCCCGGGACCGCGATGTCCAGCAGGTGCTCCATGGCCGACACGAACGGCTCGGTGGAGGGCTGACCGAAGACGTAGTCGCGCACCGGCCCGTCCTTGCCGGTGTAGGGACGTAGTTCCTCGACCCAGTGGGGGTTGGGCAGGAACCGCACGTCGAACAGCAGGTCCGCCTCGCGCGGTGCACCACGCTTGAAGCCGAACGAGACCACATCGATGCGCAGTTGCGCGGCCCCGGGGTCGTCGACCGCGGTCAGGACCCGGTCTCTCAGCTCGTGGACGTTGAGCTCGGTCGTATCGATGATCAGATCGGCGAGTCCCCGGAGTTCCTCCAGCTGTTCGCGTTCGGTACGGATGCCGGCCAGCACGCCCGTGTCCTCCGCAGCGGGGTGGCGTCGGCGGGTCTCCTCGAAACGGCGCACCAGCATCTCGTCGTCGGCCTCGAGGAACAGCACGCGGACATCGGCCTCGCTCCGGCGCAGATCGCGGATCGTCTCGACCAGGGCACCGAAGAACTCGCGCCCTCGCAGGTCGGCGACCACCCCGAGCTTGGTGACCGAGGAGCCGGGTGCGAAGGCGAGCTCGGTGACGCGCTCGATCAGCGTCGGTGGCAGGTTGTCGATGACGAACCAACCGAGATCCTCCACCGCGTTCGAGGCCGTGGACCGGCCCGCCCCGGAGAGTCCGGTGATGATCAGGATCCGGGGACGACGTGCTTCGACCTCACTGACGGTCTGACCGAGGGGCGCGCGACCCTGCGGTCCGGGCGCCGTCGGGTCGGACGGGGCCGGGTCGGACGGGGTCGGATCGGTCACCCGGTGTCCATTTCGCTGATCGTCATGGGCCGTGCGGCGGGTCGGTGCCCGGCTCGGCAGGGGTGTCGGTGCTGGCGGGGGAACCGGCGGTCGAGGGCTCGTCGGAGGTGGGTGCGGCGAAGTGGTCGCGCACCGTGGCGGCGAGCGTAGAGGAGACCCCCGGCACGGCGGCCAGTTCGTCCACACTCGCCGCTCGGAGGGCGGCGACCGAGCCGAACCGCTGCAGCAGCGCTTTGCGCCGGGCCGGGCCGATCCCGGGCACATCGTCGAGTTCCGAGTGCGACACGGTCTTGGTACGGCGGTTGCGTTGGTAGTGGATCGCGAACCGGTGGGCCTCGTCACGGACACGTTGCACGAGGAACAGCGCGTCACTACCGCGCGGCAGCACCACGGGCCGTGCATGGTCCGGGCGCCACAACTCCTCGAACTTCTTCGCCAGACCGACGAACGCGATGTCGTCGGTCGGAAGGTCCGCCACCCCGTCGAGGGCCGCGTTGAGCTGTCCGACCCCGCCGTCGACGATCACGAGGTTGGGCGGATAGGCGAACTTGCGCGCCTCGCCGTCGTCGTCGACGATCGGGCGGGCGCGTTCCTCGGCCAGGCGTTTGAACCGGCGGTGCAGGACCTCGCGCATGGCCGCGAAGTCGTCGTTGGTGTCGATCGACAGCTTGAAGCGGCGGTAGTCGCTCTTGCGCGGCAGCCCGTCCTCGAAGACGACCATCGATCCGACCACCTCCGTGCCACCGAGGTGGGAGATGTCGTAGCACTCGATGCGCAGGGGGGCCTCGTCGAGCTCGAGCGCGTCCTGCAGCTCCTTCAGGGCGCGGCTGCGCGCGTCGAAGTCGCTGGCCCGTTTCATGCGACCGCGCTGGAACGCCTCCTTGGCGTTGTGCTCCACGGTCGCCATGAACTGCAGCTTGTCGCCCCTCTGGGGCACGTGGAACCGCACCCGTTGGATGGGGCGGCCACGCTCGCCCTCGCGTGTGGTCCGACGTTGTTCGGCGAGCAGCGTGGACAGCGCGTCGACGTCGTCGGGTAGCACCGGCACGAGGACCTGCGGCGGGATGTCGTCCCCCCGCTCGGCGTACAGCTGGACCACGAACGAGGTGAGCAGGGCCTCGGTGCTCAGCGGTTCGACCTTGTCGACGCTCCATCCCTTGCGCCCCACCAGCCGCCCGCGGCGCACGAAGAAGGCCTGGACGGAGGCCTCGAGTTCGTCCTCGTGTACCGCGATGGCATCGAAATCCTCCTCCTTCTCCGCGACGACCTGCTGTTTCTCCATCGCACGCCGGGCGGCGAAGAGCTGATCGCGTAGCCGGGCCGCGGCCTCGAAGTTCAGTTCCGCCGACGCCGACGCCATGCTCGATTCCAGCTGCTCGACGACCGGGCCCGTCTCACCGTCGAGGAACGCCGCCAGGCCATCGACGAGTTCTCGATGCTCGTCGTGGGACACCTCGCCGGTGCAGGGCGCCGCACAGCGGTCGATGTGATGCAGCAGGCAGGGCCGACCGCTGCGCTCCGCACGGTCGTAGACCCCCGGGGCACAGGTCCGGACGGGAAAGACCCGGAGCAACAGATCCAGCGTCTCGCGGATGGCGTAGGCGTGGGCATACGGCCCGAACCGACGATCGCCCTTCTTGACCGTGGTGCGCGCGACCCTGGCGCGCGGGACGTCCTCGGAGGTGGTGAGCACCAGGTAGGGATACGACTTGTCGTCGCGGTACTTCACGTTGTAACGCGGCCGGTGCTTCTGGATCAGCGTGTATTCCAGGTGGAGCGCCTCCACCTCGGAATCGACCACGATCCACTCGATCGACCGTGCGGCTTCCAACATCGCGCGCGTACGCGGCGCGATCCCGCCCCAGGCCTGGAAGTAGCTCGACACCCGCGACCGCAGCGACTTCGCCTTGCCGACGTACACCACGCGGCCGGTGCCGTCCTTGAACTGGTAACACCCCGGCGCATCCGGGATCGCGCCGGGGTCGGGACGGAAGTCGAGGGCAGGGTTTCGCACGGTGTCAGGGTACTCGCGACCACTCGTGCTCCGGCTCCACCCGACCCGGCGGTCGTGAACCGCCCGATGTGGTTCGAGCCTCGCCCGTGCCCCCGTAGGGTGCTCGCGACGACGACGAGGAGGTCCGGACGTGATCGAACGAACGTCCATCACGGTGCTGGCGCAGGAGGGTTCCGCCGGCGTGTGCGGCGGTGCTGAGGGGATCGCCACCAACTGGCTGTGCGAGCTGGTCCTCGACCGCACCGGGAACGAGCTGCTCGCCCGGATGAGCGCCTACGGCACGACCCTCCTCCGGGTCGTGCTCATCGCGATCGCGGCGTTCCTCGTCTCCAGGTTCCTCCGCGGGCTGGTGACCCGGTTCAGCGGACGGATGGAGGAGAAGATCTCGGAGCGGCTCGACCGGGCGCAGCAACGTGGCTCCATGTCGGACACGCAACGGTTCCGGACCCGTCGTCACCAGCGACTCCAGGCCATCGCCGGGGTGATGCGTGGAGCGGTCGGCGTGACGGTCTGGCTGACCGCGATCCTGATGATGATCGCGACCCTCGGGTTCCCGCTGCAGCCGCTGCTCGCGGGGGCGGGGCTCGCCGGGATCGTGCTGGGCTTCGGTGCGCAACAGCTGGTGCGCGACATCCTGGCGGGCATCGCGATGCTGATCGAGGACCAGTACGGCGTCGGTGACTGGATCGAGGTGGAGGAGAAGATCGGTCTCGTGGAACGCGTCGGTCTGCGGTCCACGGCGTTCCGTGACGTCGACGGGACGGTCCACCACGTGCTCAACGGCTACATCCAACGGGTCGGCAACCTCTCGCAGGAGTGGGCGCGCGCCACCTTCGACGTCCCGGTATCCCTCGATGCCGATCTGCTGGCGGCCAAGACCCTGATCCACGAGGTCGCGTCCGAGTTGGCCCTCGACCCCATCTGGGGTCCCGACATCATCGGAGCTCCGGAGATCTGGGGGGTCCAGGAGCTCGGACCCGATGGCATCCGCGTCCGGGTGGTGCTCCCGACCAAGCCGATGGTCAACTTCGAGATCACCCGACAGCTGCGCGAGCGGCTGAAGCTCGCCTTCGACGCGCACGGGATCCGGATGCCGGCGCAACAGGTCGACCTCGGCGGGATGCGCTCGGGCTACGCCGTGCTCACCAAGGACCGTCCCGCCGCCGAGCCCGGCCGGGAGATCCGACGGCGCGACACCGCACCCGCCGACCCGGGGTCGGTCGCGCACGCCCCGGGCGACCGTGGGACCACCGCGGCAGAGGAGATCCCGCGGGATGTGACCGCCGAACTCCGCCTCGAGCAGGGCTCCCAACCCCGGCCGGACTGAGCCACCCGTCACTCCTCGGTGATCGTCGCGTCGGTCGCGGGTCGCGACACCTCGAGCCGAGTGCCCGGCTACACCATCCCCTGCTCGGTGCAGTAGGCCACGGCCTCCACCCGTGAGGACACCCCGAGCTTCGCGTAGATGCCGGCGACGTGGTGCTCCGCGGTCCGGGGCGAGATGTGCAGCCGCCGGGCGATGTCGGCGTTGCCGTGCCCCTGGCACAACAGCGACAGGACCTCGATCTGGCGATCGGTGAGCCGGGCCGGGTTCGATCTGGTCGAGGCGAGCGGTCCGCGCGGAACACGCAGGTCGAGCGCACGCATCTTCGCCACCAGCCGGTGCTCGAGTGGTCGCGCGCGCAGTGACCGAGCGATCTCGAGGGCCTCGGTCAGCGCATCCTCGGCGTCGAGGAGCGAGAGCATCAGCGCCTTGTCATGCGACCATCCGACCGCTCCGAAGGCATCGGCGGCGCCCTGCCAGTCGCCGGCGAGCATCGCCGTGTGGGGTCGCGGCGCACGGCACCGGAAGGTGGTCGGGACCTCACAGAGCCTGGCCCATCCCGCGACACGTCCGCCACCGCACCCCTCCCGCAGCACCTGTTCGCCGACGATCGCCGTGATCTGGTCGAACCGGTCCACCGGTAGCGCCCGACCGCAGGTGATCGCTCGCTCGAGCTGCAGCTCGAACACCGGCCCGATCCGCTTCAGCTCACCGGTGCGGTCACCCGTGGCCGCAGGCGGCGTCCGCGAGCGCTTCACGGAGTTCGCGGAGCTCGTCACCGCGTTCCATGAGTTCGTGCGACGTCGTCGCGGCCATCGCTTGCAACACTGCCGGTCGTGACGGTTCGTTCGGACCCCCACCCCGCCACGCCGGACATGGCCAGGCCAGGCCAGGCCCGGACGGACCTGGCCCTTCGGTCAGAGCAGCTCGCGCAGGAACTTCCCCGTGTAGCTGTTGGGCGCCGTGGCGACGTGCTCCGGCGTGCCCTCGGACACCACGGCACCTCCGCCGGTGCCACCCTCGGGTCCCAGGTCGATGAGATGATCGGCGGTCTTGATGACATCGAGGTTGTGCTCGATGACGATGACCGTGTTGCCCTTGTCGACGAGCCGATGGAGCACCTCGAGCAACCGACGGATGTCCTCGAAGTGCAGGCCCGTCGTCGGCTCGTCGAGGATGTAGACGGTCTGGCCGGTGGCACGCTTCTTCAGTTCGCTCGCGAGCTTGACCCGTTGCGCCTCACCACCCGACAGCGTGGTCGCCGGCTGACCGAGCCGCACGTAGCTGAGGCCGACGTCGTGCAGGGTCTGCAGGTGACCGGCGATGGCCGGCACGTTGGCGAAGAACCCCAGCGCCTCCTCCACCGGCATGTCGAGCACCTCGGAGATCGTGCGGCCCTTGTAGTGGACCTCCAACGTCTCCCGGTTGTAACGGCGTCCCTTGCAGACCTCGCAGGGAACGTAGACGTCGGGCAGGAAGTGCATCTCGATGCGCAGGGTTCCATCGCCACGGCAGGCCTCGCACCGTCCGCCCTTGACGTTGAACGAGAACCGGCCCGGCTGGTAGCCGCGCACCTTGGCCTCGCTCGTGGCGGCGAACAGTTTGCGGATGTGGTCGAAGACCCCGGTGTAGGTCGCCGGGTTCGAGCGTGGGGTGCGTCCGATGGGCGACTGATCCACGACCACGGCCTTGTCGACCTGCTCCAGGCCGTCGACACGCTTGTGCTGGCCGGGCAGTTGACGTGAGCCGTAGACCTGGCGCATGAGGGTCTTCGACAGGATGTCGTTGACCAGCGTCGACTTGCCCGATCCGGACACCCCGGTGACACAGGTGAAGGTGGCCAACGGGAACGACACGTCGACGCCCCGCAGGTTGTTCGCCGATGCGTCGACGACGTCGATGCTCAGGCCGCTGCCACCTCGGCGTGCACCGGGCACGGGGATGGACCGCTCCCCCGCCAGATAGGCACCGGTGAGCGACTTCTTCGTCAGTCGCTTGAGCCCCTCGACCGACCCGGAGTGCACGATGTGACCCCCGTGCTCCCCCGCTCCCGGCCCGATGTCGACGACGTGATCGGCAGCGTGGATGGTCGCCTCGTCGTGCTCGACGACGATCAGGGTGTTCCCGAGGTCACGCAGGCGGATGAGGGTGTCGATGAGGCGTTCGTTGTCGCGCTGGTGGAGTCCGATGGACGGCTCGTCCAGCACGTAGAGCACCCCGACCAGGCCGGCCCCGATCTGGGTGGCCAGTCGGATCCGCTGCGCTTCCCCGCCGGACAGCGACCCGGCCGCGCGATCGAGCGTGAGGTACTCGAGCCCGACGTCGAGCAGGAACGTGAGTCGTGCGCGGATCTCCTTGAGAACGCGCTCACCGATCAAGGCCTCGCGGTCGCTCAACGTCAGCGATCGGACGAAGGCGTCGGCTTCGGACACCGACAGCGAGGTCAGTTCCGCGATGTTGGTCCCGCCGATGGTCACGCCCAGCACGATGGGTTTGAGACGCCGGCCCTCGCAGGTGGGACAGGCGACCTCGCGCATGTACTGCTCGACCTGTTGCCGGACGTGGTCGGACTCGGTCTCCGCATGACGCCGCAGCAGCGACGGGATCACCCCTTCCACGTTGGCGCGGTAGGACCGCTTGCGCCCGTAGCGGTTGGTGTAGGAGACATGGACGCGGTCGGCGATGCCGTACAGGACACCGTCTCGGACCTCTTCGTCGAGCTCGTTCCAGGACGTCGCGGGCTTGCCACCGAGGTGGTTGACCGTTGCGCGCAGCAGCTGGCGGTAGTAGTTCTGCTGCATCCCGGTGCCCCAGGGCAGGATCACCCCATCCTCGACCGACAGGTCCGGATCACCGAGGACCAGCTGCGGATCGACGGTCAGCTGGGTCCCCAACCCCGAGCACGCCTCACACGCGCCGTACGGGGAGTTGAACGAGAAGTTGCGTGGCGCCAGCTGATCGAAGCTGAGTTGGCAATGAGCGCAGGCGAGGTGCTCCGAGAAGACGAGCTCCTCGGCTCGCGGTTCCGGGTCCCCCGCTTCGCGCGCGGCCTCGACGGCCTCCCGCGAGGGCAGCACGTCGATCATCGCGACCCCGTCGGCGAGCTGCAGCGCCGTCTCGATCGAGTCGGACAACCGACGTCGGATGTCCTGCTTCTGCACCAGCCGATCGACGACGACCTCGATGTCGTGCTTCTTGGTCTTGGCGAGCTTCGGCACCTCATCGATCCCGTGCACCTCGCCGTCGACCCGCACACGCGAGTAGCCCTCCGTCGAGAGCTGCTGGAACACGGCGGCGTACTCACCCTTGCGACCCTGCACGATCGGGGCGAGCACCTGGAAGCGGGTGCCGCTCGGCAGTTCGTGAACCTGGTCGACGATCTGTTCCGCCGTCTGGCGGGCGATGGGCCGTTCGCAGTTGGGGCAGTGCGGCTGACCGATACGCGCGTACAGCAGCCGTAGGTAGTCGTAGATCTCCGTGATCGTGCCGACCGTCGAGCGCGGGTTGCGCGAGGTCGACTTCTGGTCGATGGAGATGGCCGGGGAGAGGCCATCGATGAAGTCGACGTCCGGTTTGTCCATCTGGCCGAGGAACTGGCGCGCGTAGGCGGACAGCGACTCGACGTACCGGCGCTGTCCCTCGGCATAGATCGTGTCGAACGCGAGGCTCGACTTGCCGGAACCGGACAGCCCGGTGAACACGATCAGCGCATCGCGAGGCAACTCGAGATCGACGTCCTTGAGGTTGTGTTCGCGAGCGCCCTTGACCGTGATGGAGTCGCGGTGGGACGGACGAGGAGAAGCCACGGGTCACCCTTGAGGTTCGCGAAGGGCCACCGGAGAGATCCCTGGCCCGGAATGGTTCGGTCTGGAGTGACGGATGTCCTGCGCGAGGCACGATCGACCGCCATCCCGGCGCCCGCGTGCGAGGCTGCACCGCGCATGTCGAGCGTTACGGGGCCAACCGCTGACGGGGCCAGCCGCTGACCGGTCCGTCGCCGGCCCGTGGCCCGGTCCGTCGATCACGTGCACACCGAACCAGAACCGACGGTCGCCACGCGTCGAAGGGTACCGATGAGGACGGTACCGGCGGACGGGCCCGGCGTCGAACACCTGTTCTCCGTCGCGGTCGCCCCCGGCCCACCGGTGGGGATGCCATGAGCCCTTCCGCCCTCACCGCAGGGGCGGTCGTCCACCTAAGCTCGCCGGGGGCCGGCAAGCCCCGTCGGTGACCGGACCCCGAGCCCGTCTCCTCGCCCCGACCAGCACCCGCTTCTTGCCCCGACCAGCACCAGGACATCCCCATGCGCATCGCCATGTTCAGCACCCGACCCTACGACCAGCGCTTCTTCGAGGCGGCCAACGAGCAGTACGGCCACGACATCACCTTCCTGGAGACGCGCCTGGATGCCTCGACGGTGTCGCTCGCCAGCGACCACGACGCGGTCTGCGGCTTCGTCAACGACCAGATCGACGCCGACGTCATCGACGTGTTGGCGGACCAGGGTGTGCAGCTGATCACGTTGCGCTCCGCCGGGTTCAACAACATCGACCTCGAAGCCGCCGCCGCCCGGCACATCACCGTGACCCGCGTACCGGCCTACTCCCCCTACGCCGTCGCGGAACACACGGTGGCGTTGATGCTGGCGACCGAGCGCCGACTCGGCCGGGCCTACAACCGGGTCCGGGACGGCAACTTCGCCCTCGACGGACTGCTCGGTTTCGATCTGCGCAACAAGCGGGTGGGCATCGTCGGGACCGGCCAGATCGGCCAGATCGTCGCGCGCATCATGCGCGGCTTCGGCTGTTCCCTCCGGGCGTACGACCCGTTCCCCAACGACAACGTCCGCGATGTCGGCGTCCGCTACGTCGATCTCGACACGCTGTTCTCCGACTGCGACGTGATCACCCTGCACGCACCGCTGACGCCAGACACCCACCACATGATCGACGAGGAGGCGTTGGCCAAGATGCGCCCGGGCGTCATGATCGTCAACACCTCACGGGGCGCCCTGATCGATACGCGGGCGGTGATCGAAGGACTCAAGAGCGGCCAGGTCGGCCACCTCGCCCTCGATGTCTACGAGGAGGAATCGGACCTGTTCTTCGAGGACCTGTCCGACAGGGTCATCCAGGACGACGTGTTCTCCCGCCTGCTCACCTTCCCCAACGTGTTCATCACCGCCCACCAGGCCTTCTTCACCGTGGAAGCCCTCACCAACATCGCGGAGACGACGCTGGGCAACGCGGCGATGTTCGAGCGGGGTGAGCGTTCCGGAAACGAACTCACGCCCGAGGAGGTCCGCGGCGACCGGTGACCGTCAGGCCGCGGCGACGTCGGACGTCGCTGCCGATCGCCGATGACGTCGAGCGCGCCCGCCGGAACCCGACGGGGCGCGCTCGACGTGCCGAACCGTGCCGGACGTGTCAGGCTGCCTGGCCGGTCACGTTGTGGGGGTCGATGACGTACTTGGTCGCCGCGCCCTGGTCGAACTTCTGGTAGCCCTCGGGCGCTTCGTCGAGCGAGATGACCGTGGCGTTCACGGCCTTGGCGATCTGCGCCTTGTCGTGCAGGATCGACATCATCAGGCCCCGGTTGTAGCGCTTCACCGGGCACTGGCCCGTGGTGAACGTGTGGGACTTCGCCCACCCGAGACCGAGCCGGACCCGCAGGGAGCCGACCTTCGCCTCCTCGTCGACGCCGCCGGGGTCACCGGTGACGTAGAGCCCCGGATGCCGAGCGAGGCACCGACGCGGGTGACCTCCATGATGTCGTTGAGCACCCGGGCCGGTCGCTCACCGGCGTCCTTGCCGTGACCACGGGCCTCGAAGCCCGCGGCGTCCACGGCCGCATCGACCTCCGGCTCACCGAGGACGTCCTCGATCATCCCGGGGAGGTGGTCGCTCTCGGCCAGGTTGACCGTCGCGCACCCGAAGCTGCGGGCCTGGTCGAGCCGCTCGCCCACCATGTCCCCGACGATCACGACCGAGGTCCCGAGCAGCTGGGCCGAATGGGCGGCCGCGAGACCGACCGGTCCCACGCCCGCGACGTAGACGGTCGAGCCGGTGGTCACCCCGGCGCTGTAGGCCCCGTGGTAGCCCGTCGGGAAGATGTCGGACAGCATCGTCAGGTCGAGGATCTTGTCCATCGCCTGGTCGCGGTCCGGGAACTTCAGCAGGTTGAAGTCGGCGAACGGGACCATCACGTACTCGGCCTGTCCGCCCATCCAACCGCCCATGTCGACGTAGCCGTAGGCGGCTCCGGGACGGGCGGGGTTGACGTTCAGGCACACCCCGGTCTTGCGCTCCATACACATCCGGCAGCGCCCACAGGCGATGTTGAACGGCACCGAGCAGATGTCCCCCTCCTTGAGGAACAGCACGTCGTCGCCGACCTCGACCACCTCACCGATGATCTCGTGACCGAGCGTCTGGCCCACGGGCGCGGTGGTGCGGCCCCGGACCATGTGCTGGTCGCTGCCGCAGATGTTGGTAGTGACGATCTTGAGGATCACGGCGTGGGGCGCCTTGCGCTTGATCCCCATCCCGTTGACGACATCGTCCGGAAGTTCGAGCTTCGGATAGTCGGTCGCCTCGACCGCGACCTCACCCGGACCCTTGTATACGACGATTCGGTTGTCCGACATCTGACATCCTCTCCCTCTTGCGGTGACAGCGGCACCGAGAGCGGCGCCGCCGATCGTGCCGCGAGGCCGGGACGTGCCCGCCTTCTCCCGAGGAAGGGCACTCCGGAACCTTGCGTTCGCAGCCATACCGGTTGCGCTTGCGCCGACCGGTTGCGCTTGCGCCGACAACGATGACCCTGACGAGCTGCGTGGGACTCGATGATGGCTCGTCCGCCCGAACGGTCGGGGTCGACCGGGCACCTACCTACCCTCTCGGACGCGCCCACGTCACTCGCTACGGACGAGGGCCACGGGATCCGGCACACTGCCGAGCGCAACGCCACAGAGGAGCGCGACATGGCCACGAACTACACCGGCGAGGTCGAGACCGATGGCGACTGGCAGGATCGCCAGGACGGCTGCCTCCGGATCCGCAAGCTCGCGGTCGAGTCGTTCGAGAACAATGTCTACGTGGTGGCCTGCGAGAAGACCACGTCCGCGCTCCTGATCGACGTCGCGGCGCGACCCGAGCGCCTGGCCGAGGCCCTGGAAGGGTTCGAACCGATCGCTGCCGTCCAGACCCACGGACACTGGGACCACATTCGGGCCTGGGACGGCATCCGCGACGGGCTCGGCGTCGAGGTCTGGGGCCACGCGGGCGATGCCGAACTGTTCCCCCGACCCGTCGATCGGACGTTGCGCGACGGCGAGATCCTGACCCTCGGCGACCTCTCGGTCGAGGTCATCCATCTTCCCGGGCACACCGAGGGTTCGCTGCTCTTCCTCGTCACGGGTGACGAGCGTCCCCACCTGTTCTCGGGTGACACCCTGTTCCCGGGGGGCCCCGGCAACACGTTCGGGAGCAGCGAGAACCACGCGCGCATCATGGACGGACTCGAAACCAAGATCTTCGACCGTCTCCCGGACGAGACCTGGGTCTATCCAGGCCACGGGGCCGACACGACACTCGGTGCCGAGCGGCCGAAGCTCGCGGAGTGGCGCGAGCGCGGCTGGTAGCTCCCCTGACCCTGAGCGCCGTATGGGCTGACAGGCGGACCCTCGACACGTTCGATAGCGGCCTCGACCACGTACCGATCGCACACGGACCGCGGACGAGGGAGCCTCGGTCTAGGTCCGCTGGACCCGGTTGACCACCTCGGGACGGTAACGGGCCCGTATCTGCTCCACCTCGTGGTCGAACCTCGCAAGTTCCTCATCCAACGTCTCGACGGGATCGATCAGGCCCACATGGGTCGTCCCGTCGATGTCCTGACGGGCGCGGCTCACCTCACGGGCGGCATCGATGACCCGATCCGCGGCGGCAAGCCGGCGTTGAAGACGCAGCAGGCCGGCCATGAGTCCCTGAAAGTTGTCGATCGGCATCGCGGGTCCTTCCCGTCCGCTCCCCCACCAGTAGGTCTCACCCGCATCCTCCCGCACCAGCCAACACCCGTCTTGTTCGTACGTCCATTAACCCTGACACGACTCCTCGATAGGCGTCGAGATCCTCATTGCCTTGCCCATCCTGGCCTCGATGGCGGCCTCGATCGGTTGCTCGGCCATATCCGTTGGCTCCGCTTGGCCGCAGGAAGTGCCGCGCAGGGGCACGTCAGCGAGTGCGACCAGCTAGCGTCCCTTCCGCTTCCCGGGGCCCGGCAACACGTTCGGGAGCAGCGAGAGCCACGCGCGCCTCATGGACGGGCTCGAAGCCGAAGATCCTCGACCGTCTCCCGGACCATACCTGGGTCCATCCCGGCCACGGCCGCCGTCTGCCGCAGGGGCCGTACGAGCCGCCTCCGGACGATGCCGACCGCTGGCTCGATTAGATCACGCGAGCGTGGTCGCGATGCTCGCCACACCGATCGAGATGATCACGAGCAACAACGTGATCAGCAGCCCGCGTCCAGCGAGCCGGTGGGCATCCGCGGCCATCTGGGTCTTGCGGGCACGAGCGAGCAGCGCCTGACCGGCACCCAGGGCGAGAACCCCCACGACCGGGTGGACATAGGCGATCAGGGGCTTCGCGTCCCAGTAGCCCCCCAGGCCGTAGAGCACGATGCCGAGCAGCACCTGCACGCTCAGCAGCAGGTAGGCGGCCCGGTAGAGACCTGCGCGGAACTCCACGCCGTCCTTGGCGCGCTTGAACGCGGCCAAGGACGCCACCAACACCAGCGCCGAGACCGCATAGCCGAGCCAGGGGTGCACCAGAAGTAGCAGCTCGGTCACGACGAAGACCTCGGATCGGAATGGAGTGGCGGGCCGGAGGGCGAAACGCAGCCTAGCCGTCACCCGCACCCCGACCTCGTTGCCGTGACGCATCCCGGTCGAGACCTCGCTGCCGTGACCCATCCCGAGCGACGTGGGAGGCGCCCTCGGGCCTCGACCCTGTCGCGCTGGGCACGTCGAGGACCTTCAGCGACCTGCCATCGCGTCCCGGGTGACCCGGCCGTGAGCCGTCACCTTGGGCTCTTCGCTGACCGGGAGGCGACGTGGTCCCATCCGACCACACCTGGGCGTTCGATCCGGCCACCGACCACCTCCGGGTCGACACCTACCGTGGCCACCTGGACGCGGTCGCGAGCATCATCTCGCACGCGGTCCGCAGCACCGACCCGGTGGTCGACACCGCCTGTACCCACCTGGTGCGCGCCGGGGGCAAGGGTTTCCGGCCGCTGGTGAGCGTGTTGTCCGCCGCCGCGGTCGGGGATGTCACCCACCGGACCCACGCCGCCGCTGCCTCGTGCGAGCTGCTGCACCTCTCGACGCTCTACCACGACGACGTCATCGACGGCGCCGATCGGCGACGAGGAACCTCCAGCGCGAACCGCGCCTGGGGCGAACGCCTCGCGGTGCTCGCGGGCAACCGGCTCACGGCCCTGGCCCTCGAGGTGGCGAGCCGCGCTGGCGCCGACGTTCCCACGATCGTCGCCGCGACCTACCGGCAACTGGTGGAAGGCGAACGCCGGGAGTCCCAACTCGTGGGATGCACCGACTACGACATCGCCGACTACCTACGGGTCATCGACGGCAAGACCGCCTCGCTGATCGCCGCAGCCGCACAGGTCGGTGCCATCAGCGCCGACGCCCCCGGGACCCAGGTGGACGCGGTCACGGCGTGGGGCCGCACCGTCGGTCAGGCGTACCAGGTCGCCGACGATCTGTCGGACCTCACCGCGAGTTCGGCCGAGACCGGAAAGCCCGCGGGCAACGACCTGCGACAGGGCGTCTTCACCCTTCCGGTACTCGATGCGATGTCGGGTCCCGACGGCGAGGAACTGCGGCGCCTGCTCGCTCGGGCGCGCCCCTATCCGCGCGCCTCGGTCGAGCGGGTCCTGACCCTGGTTCGCCGGTGTGACGCCATCGGGCGCGCGAGCCGACGGGTCGACGAGCTGCTCGAACGAGCCGACAAGGCGCTCGACACGCTCCCGCCGGGTCCGGCGCGTGGCGCGCTGCAGGGTCTGGCCAGGTCGGTGGTCCCCGAGATCCCGAGCGCGCCGCGGACCCCACCTGCGCCGAGCGTCGATACGCCCGGATCGGCGGTGACCCCGTCCGCGACCGGCGCGAGGGCCGAAGCCCGCCTCGACACGTCCGAACCGGAACCGGTATGACCCCCGACGTCTGGACCAGCGTCGGGCGGGTCGTGCGGCGCAACCACATCCCCGCGCGGCGTTCCGCGACCTCGCGACCAGCTTCCGCACCGAGCTACGCGGCTCGGGCTGGGACCACCTCCGCACGCGCGTGGTGGTATCGACCCGCCGGCGCGCGGTGCTGCTGGGTGGCGCCGTGACCGTGTCCCGCCGCCTCCCGCATCGGACCCCACCGCCGCCCCACCTGCGGAGGGTGGCGTGAGCTACCTGCAGTTCCATCTGGTGTTCCTTCTGCCGGCGCTGGCGCTGGCGGCCCTGCCGGCGATCCGGCTCGTGCGCGAGCATCCCCGCCTCGGGGTCGGGACCGGTGTGCTGGCCGTGCTCGCCTACCTGTGGACCACCCCGTGGGACAACTACCTCGTCGCCACCGACGTCTGGGGCTACGGCGAGGGTCGGGTGCTGGCCACCATCGGCTACGTCCCCGTCGAGGAGTACGCGTTCTTCGGGCTCCAGACGCTGCTGGCCTCGGCGGTGACGATGATCGCGCTGGACCGCCGTGACCTGCTCGACCGGGCCGAGCCGACCGAGCGTTCGAGCCGGCGCACGATGTTCTGGTGGCTGGTCGCCGGGATCATCGCGGCCGCGCTCACCCTGGCCGACCCCACGCGCTACCTGGGGCTGATCCTGGTGTGGATCATCCCGCCGCTCGCGCTGCAGTGGTGGTACGGGGGTCGCTGGCTGGCCGAGCGGCTGCGCGCCGTCTGGCCCTGGCTGGCGGGGCTCACGCTGTACCTCTGGGTCGCCGACGGCTACGCGATCGCCGACGGGATCTGGTCGATCTCCACGGCCTACACCACCGGTATCCGGTTCGGACCGCTCCCCCTCGAGGAGGCCACGTTCTTCCTCGTGACCAACCTGGTGGTGGCGCAGGGGCTGATCCTGTTCGCCTCGCTGCGACGCGAGGCGCTGACGTGGAATCGATGAACGCCCGGGCCATCCGTGGCCTGAACTGGACCGGCCTGCGCAGTGTGCAGGTGCGCGGCACGCTGCCATCCGACGGGTGGGTGCGGTCCGCGAACCACCACTCGTGGTGGGACGGATGGGCCGGGGCCACCGTGATCCGGGACGTACACCGACGTCCCGGCCTGCAGCGGGTCTACGATGTCGGCCCCTCCACCCACCCGGGTGCGAGGGCGCCGATGGTGATGCTCGCCGCACGCCTGGTGACCGAACGCATCACCGGGGACCACCCACCGGTCGCCGTCGCGGAGCGTCTGGATGCCTGAGCCCGTCGTCCCGGAGCCCGTCGTCCCGGAGCCCGACGTCCCCGAGCACCCCACCTCCACCGGCCGCAAACGCCGGCACCTGGAGGTCTGCCTGGCCGAGGACGTCGACTTCCGGACCCGCACCACCGGGCTCGAGGACGTCGAGCTGCCCTACCACGCGCTGCCCGAGACGCGCCTCGCCGACATCGACCTGGCGAGCACCGTGCTCGGCCACCGGCTACGGGCGCCGCTGCTGATCGGGGCGATGACCGGGGGCGAGCGGCTCGGCGCCCGGATCAACCGGTCGCTCGCCGAGGCGGCGCAGCGCTGCGGCGTCGGGTTCATGCTCGGCTCGCAGCGCGTGATGCTCGAACACCCGCGGACCCGGCCGAGCTTCCTGGTCCGGGATCTCGCACCCGACGTGCTGCTGGTCGGCAACCTCGGGATCGGGCAGCTGGTCGCCGGCTACGGCGCGCAGGAGGCGCGTGCGGCCGTCGAGTTGGTCGGGGCCGACGCGCTCGCGATCCACCTCAACCCGCTGCAGGAGGCGGTCCAGGGCGGAGACACCGACCTGCGGCGGGGCCGGGACCACCTGGCGGCACTGGTCGAGGCCGTCCCGTTCCCGGTGATGGCCAAGGAGGTCGGCCACGGCATCGGGCGTGCCACGGCGAGGCAACTGCGCGGCATCGACCTCGCCGCGATCGACGTCGCCGGCGCCGGTGGCACCTCGTGGGCGCGGGTCGAGCAGTTCGTCAAGCACGGCGAGGTGCGGGCTCCGGCCCTGGCCGAGCTCGGGGTCCCGACCGCACGGGCGCTCATCGAGGTCGGTGCGGAGCTGCCGGACGTACCGCGCATCGCCTCCGGCGGCATCCGGACCGGGGTCGACCTCGCCCGCGCCCTGAGCCTCGGTGCGACCGCGGCCGCCGTCGCGCGCCCGCTGCTCGAGCCCGCCCTGGAGGGACCGGACGCCGTGGTCGCCTGGATCGAGGCGCTCCTGGAGGAGCTGCGGATCGCCCTGTTCGTCACCGGTGTGGGGTCCGCAGCGGAACTCACGCGCCGCGAACGGGCCGACCCGGCGGACGTCGCGCTCATGACCCGGCCCGAGATCCCCTGAGCGGATCAGCGGGTGAGCGTGCGTTGCAGGGTGATGCTGCCGAGCGCCAGCAGCGCCACGGCCATCCCGGCCAGCACCCCGACCTCCGTCAGGACATCGGCGAGGGTGCCGTCGCGGCGCACGATCTCGGCCATCGCCTGGTTCGCCCAGGCGTGCGGGGTGATGCGCGCCACGGTGCGCATGACGTCCGGGTACAGCTCCAGCGGCACCATCGAGCCACCGAGCGCGGCCGCGCCCAGGCCGAGGCCGAGCGCCACCCCCGACGCCTGGCTGTCGTTGCGCAGGGCCGAACCGAGCAGCAGTCCGGTGGCCGCGGCCACCGCACAGAACAGCAACACGACCACCCCGGTCGCCAGGGGGTCCCCCCAGTCGACCCGGAACAGCAGCGCACTCGCGACCACGATGTAGACCGCCTGCACCAGGGCGATGAGGAAACGGCCAGCACCCTGGCCGACGACGATGACCGACATCGGTGTCGAGGTCGACAGCATCCGCCGGGCCACCCCGTACTGACGCGTCCGGATCAGTGCTGCCGAGCCGAACAGCGCCGTGAGGAAGGTGAACAGCAGCAGCTGCGTCGAGGCGCCGAGGTCGAACTGCCCCAGGCCTGCGAACTCCTGTTGCAGTTCGTCGGATCCGAGCTGCTCCGCGCTCACCTCGATGGGCGCGAGGCGATCCTGCACCTGCAGCGCGATCCGGCGGAGCTCGGCCGGGTCCGCGTCCAGGTCCGCCGCGGCGATGAGCGCCGCCTGCCCGGGGGCGGCCTGCCGCCCGACGGCGCCCGCCACCAGCGCCTCGAGCGACGCGGCGGTGGCGTCCGGCCGGCCGACGAAGGTCACGGTGATCGGGGCCACCGAACCCAGAGCCTCGTCGTAGCCGTCCGGAACCACGACCCCCGCGCTCAGCAGGCCACGCTCGAGGTCGTCACGGAGCGACCCGGCATCGTCGAAGTGGCTGACGGCGATCCCCCGCAATCCGTCGAGCTCGGCGACCAGGGCAGCGGCAGCAGGGTCCCCGGACGGCGCGACGACCCCCAGACGGGTCTCCTGGGTGCCCCCGAACTGGGCGCCGATGAACACCACGAGCAGCAACGGCAGCAGGAACACGAAGAACAGGTTCGACCGGTCCCGCAGGGTGCGCGTGAGCTCGTTGCGGGCGATGACCCAGGCTCTGATCATGTCCCCCTCACCATGTCGACGCCCGTCGCTGTCGGAGCACGGCCGGGACCGCGGCCACGATCCCGAAGGCCACGATCGCCCCGGCCGCCGGCCAGACCACGGTCCAGTCGCCGGTCGCCCGCAACTCGGCCAGTCCGCGCAGGAACCAGCCGTGGGGGGAGAGCAGCGAGGCGATGCGCAGCAGCTCGGCGTCCCCCGGGACCGGGAAGAACACCCCACCGAGCAGGCCGAGCACGATCGCGATCGCCGATTGGAGGTTGCCGGCCTGCTCGGCCGTCCGGGCGAAGCTCGCGACCAGCGCGAGCACGCCCAGTGCCGCCAGCACCAGCGCGACCACCAGGACCGCCACGCCGGGCGCAGGACCCCAGTCCGCACCGAGCAGCGCCGACGATGCGACCGCGAGCACGGTCATCGAGGTCAGCCCCAGGACGAACGCGCCGCCGATCTTGCCGAGGTGGATCGCCCCGGGCCGGATCGGTGCGGCCAGCAGCCGGGGCATCGTGCCCTGTTGCCGCTCCTCCAGGAGCCCGGTGACGCCGAACTGGGTCACGAAGAACACGAAGAAGGCGGCCATCCCCGCCGCGAGGTAGCTCGTGCTGTCCAGCCGGTCGCCGGTCGCCGTGGCTTCCTGGGCGATCCGGACGACCTGCGGGGTCGCGGCTGCCTGCTCGGCCGCAGCCGCGACATCCTCCGGGCCGGGCGCCGATCCCGTCACCTCGGCGGCGGTCACGACCGCGAGTCCGACGTGACCGACCTGGGTCGCGTAGGCCTCGGCCACCCCTCGGGCGATCTCACCCGGCAGGACGCGGCCCGCCGCCACCAGGACCGTGATCTCCGTGGCGCGGCCCGCGCCGACCTCGTCGCTGAAGCCCGCCGGGATCAACCAGGCGACGTCGATGTCCCCGGCAGCGACCTCGCGTCGTGCCTCGGCCTCGTCGTCGACCTCGACGAGGGTCACGATCCCGTCCGCGGCCACGGCCGGGAGCACGCCGTCGACGAACCCGTCCGCCACCTCGCCCCCGTCGGCGTCGACGACCGCGGCGGTCACCGAGCGCGGCTGGTCGTCGGGGAGGATCGCCGAGAACAGGGCGGTCAAGCCGAGCGGCACCACGACCGCGAACAGCAGCACACTGCGGTCACGCATCCGCAGTCGCAGGTCCTTGCCGAGGATGATCAGCGCCGCGCGGACCACCTCAGTGCCTCAGTGCTTTGCCGGTGAGATGCAGGAAGACGTCCTCGAGGTCGGGCTCGCGGACCTCGACCCCGGTGACGCTCGCGCCCTGCTCGGCGACGACACCCAACAGGCTGGCGAGTCGCGAACCGGCACCGTGCATCAGACACACGACCGTCGACTCCTCGACGTCCGCGGATCGCACCCCCTCGACACCTGCACAGGCCTCGGCGGCGGCGACGGCGTCCCCGGAGACCTCGAGCCGCACGAGGTCCTGTTCCCCGAGGGTGGCGACCAGTTCGCGCCGGGTCCCCTCCGCGATCAGCCGCCCCTGGTCGACGATGGCGATGCGACGGCAGAGCCGCTCGGCCTCTTCCATGTAATGGGTCGTGTAGAGCACCGCGAGCCCCTCGCCCGAGAGCTGCTCGACGGACTCGAGGATGGCGTTGCGCGACTGCGGGTCGACCCCGACCGTCGGTTCGTCGAGGATCAGCAGTCGCGGGCGGTGCAGCAGTCCGATGCCGATGTTGAGGCGCCGTTTCATCCCGCCCGAGAACTCGCCCGCGCGGTCGCCGGCGCGGTCGGTGAGCCCGATGACCTCCAGCACCTCGTCGGTGCGGGTGCGGAGTGGCTGCTTCGCGAGCCCGTACAGCCGCCCGAAGAAGGTCAGGTTCTCCCGAGCGGACAGATCGGGGTAGATCGCCAGGTCCTGCGGTACGAGCCCCACGGCACCCTTGGCAGCGGCCGCGGTCGGCGACATCCGCTCCCCCGCGACGGTGATCGATCCGGCGTCGGGGCGCAGCAGGCCGGCGATCATCGAGATGGTGGTGGTCTTGCCGGCCCCGTTGGGCCCGAGCAGCCCGAAGGTCTCCCCTGGTGCGATGTCGAAGCCGACCTCGACGACCGCCGGTTGGCCGCCGTACGACTTCTTCAGGCCCTCACACGACAGCACGGGTGCCGTTGCGCTCGGCGTCGTCGTCATCGCGAGCCCCCGACCGGGGCGCTTCCGAGCCCCCCGTAGCGTCGATGACCGGATCCGCGCCGGCCTCGAGGCGCCACCATACTCACCAGCGCGCGACCGGGGAACGAGGGGAAGGACCCAGATGGGCCGTCCCGGTCAGACGTTGGCGGCCTGCATCGACGCGAGTTCCCGTTTGAGGTCCGAGAGCTCGTCGCGCAGCCGGGCCGCGTACTCGAAGCGCAGCTCGGCGGCGGCCTCCTGCATCTCCTGGTCCAACCGGGCGATCAACGCCTGCAGGTCTTCCTGCGGCAGTTCGGATGCGTCGACGATGCCACCGGTGATCGACACCGGCGAGTCGTCGGGGCGGTAGTCCTCGCCGAGCTCTTCGGCGCGGACCGCCTGGATGATGTCACCGACGCGCTTGCGGATGGTCTGGGGGTCGATGCCGTGTTCCAGGTTGTGGGCGAGCTGCTTCTCGCGCCGGCGATCGGTCTCGTCCAGCGCAAGGGTCATGGCCTTGGTGATGTTGTCGGCGTACATCAACACCTGGCCGTCGATGTTGCGTGCTGCGCGCCCGATGGTCTGGATCAGGGCCGTCCCGGAACGCAGGAAGCCCTCCTTGTCCGCATCGAGGATCGCGACCAGGGAGACCTCGGGCAGATCGAGGCCTTCACGCAGCAGGTTGATGCCCACCAACACATCGAACTCGCCCAGCCGCAACGAGCGGAGGATCTCCACCCGCTCGACGGTGTCGATGTCGGAGTGCAGGTAACGCACCCGGACGCCGTTCTCGAGCAGATAGTCGGTCAGGTCCTCCGACATCTTCTTGGTGAGCGTGGTCACGAGCACCCGCTGGTCGCGTTCCGTGCGCTGGCGGATCTCCTCCATCAGGTCGTCGATCTGTCCAGCGGTCGGACGGACCACCACCTCCGGATCGACGAGCCCGGTCGGGCGGATGATCTGTTCCGCGATGGTGTCGGACTCCCGACGCTCGTACGGCCCCGGTGTGGCGGAGATGAACAGGCGTTGCCCGACGCGTTCCAGGTACTCGTCGAAGGTCAGCGGACGGTTGTCCCGCGCCGAGGGCAGACGGAACCCGTGGTCGATCAGGTTGTCCTTCCGCGACCGGTCGCCCTCGTACATGCCGCCGATCTGGGGCACGGTCACGTGCGACTCGTCGAGGAAGACGACGAAGTCGTCCGGGAAGTAGTCGAGCAGGGTGTAGGGCGATTGGCCCGGCGCGCGGCCATCGAAGTGGCGTGAGTAGTTCTCGATGCCGTTGCAGAACCCGACCTCGCGGATCATCTCGAGGTCGTAGTTGGTGCGCATCTTCAGCCGCTGCGCCTCCAGGAGCTTGCCCTCCCGTTCGAACTCGGCGAGACGCTCCTCGAGTTCCGATTCGATGGAGCCGACCGCCCGCTCGATGGCTTCCCGCGACGAGACGTAGTGCGAGGCCGGGAAGATCGCCGCCTGCCCGATCGGCTTGCTGACCTCACCGGTGAGCGGATCGACCCGGGTGATCCGGTCGACCTCGTCACCGAAGAACTCGACGCGGATGGCCTTCTCGTCGTCGGCCGGGAACACCTCCAGGGTGTCCCCCCGGACCCGGAAGGTCCCTCGGACCAGCGTGAGATCGTTGCGTGAGTACTGCAGGTCGACCAGTTTGCGCATGGACGCGTCGAGCCCGGCCTCGTCCCCCGAACGCAGCGAGAGCACGTGATCCTCGTACTCGAACGGCGAACCGAGCCCGTAGATGCACGACACCGAGGCGACCACCACGATGTCCCGGCGCGAGAGCAACCCCATCGTCGCCCGGTGACGGAGCCGGTCGATCTCGTCGTTGATCGACGAGTCCTTCTCGATATAGGTGTCGCTCGAGGCGATGTAGGCCTCGGGCTGGTAGTAGTCGTAGTAGGAGACGAAGTACTCGACCGCGTTGTCGGGCAGGAAGTCGCGGAACTCGTTGGCGAGCTGCGCGGCCAGCGTCTTGTTGGGCGCCATGACCAGCGCCGGTCGCTGCAGGTTCTCGAGCACCTTGGCGGCCGTGAAGGTCTTGCCGGTCCCGGTCGCGCCGAGCAGGGTGACCGCCTTCTCGCCCTGCGCGAAGGCGTCGGTGATCTCCGCGATGGCACGCGGCTGGTCGCCTTGGGGCGTGAAGTCGCTGACCACCCGGAAGGGGGTGTCGGACCGGAGGTTTCGGTGGAGTTGCGTGCGATCGCTCATGGAGGTCACGGTACCGGCGGGCTGTGACGCCTCGGTCCCGGCCCGAGCGAACGGACCGCGGAGTACGGCGCGCCGCTCAGCCGTCCTGCGCGGCCACCAGGGGCTCGGAGCGCGCGAACCTCGGAGGGCTCGGCGCCTCGTGGCGGCCACCGGCCGAACGCAGCATGGCACGGGCCTCGGTCGGATCCGCCGGTGGGGACGCCGCCCAGGCATCGATCCAGCGGGCGGCGCGGCGTGAGGCCCGTCCGTCGGCCAGGGAGCGCAACGGACGTGCGGGCAGGTCCAGCAGGTCGGCGAGCAGCGCCGGCCAGGCGATCGCTTCGGGCCAAGCGTCGAGCACGACCGCGGCACCGAGTTCCTCCAGTGCTCCGGCCAACGCGCGTCCCTCCGCCCCCTCGCCGGGCACCAAGGCCAGCGGGCGACCCGCCGCGGCGACGTCGGCGATCGCACTGCACGAGGCGCCGGCGATCACCACGTCGGCGGCGACCAGGTGCGGGAACACGTCCTCGGACCAGCCATCGAACCGGACCCGGGAGGACGAGCCCCCCACGTTCGAGCACGGCCCCAGGACCGAGAAGGTCCAGGCGGAGGCCGTCGCAGCCGCCGCTTCGATCGCTCCGGCATCGAGGTCGAGGCCTTCGCTGCCGGAGATGATGGTGACATGGCGCCCGTCCTCGGGCACCCCGATGCGACGCCGGGCGGCGCGTTGACCGAGACGACGTCCCTCGAAGCGGGACACGAACCCCGCGTGGACGGTCCGCCGCCGGATCTCCGGTGGGGTGTCCACGGGCTCGAGCGCCGCGGGGAACGGGGCCAGCCACGCCGCCGCCAACTCGTGGACGGCGCCCGCCGCCGCGCCGACACCGGCGAAGGGGCGGCGGACCGGCACGACCGGCACCCCGATGAGCCGTCCCAACAGCGCCACGTCGAGGGGGCCGTCGACCACCAACAGGGCGGGGTCCTCTTCCTCGACCCAACGGGCCAGACGAGCAGCCAAGCGGGGCCCGAGGATCGCATCCCCGGAGTCGTCCACGAGCGGCACCGCCCGTGACGGGGGCGGCGGCACGGCGATGGATCGGATGTCGTCGAACAGCGGATCCGGCATCCCCGACCGGAACAGCGCCACGCGCGCATCGAGCCGGGGAACGATGGCCCGAGCGCGACCGAGAGGGCCGGGGCGGTCATGGATGTAGAAACCGACGAGTGGTTTGTTCGCGTTCGACACGTGCCCTCCGGGACGGGACACGGTCGAGGACCACGGACACACCAGCCGAGGGAGTGTCCCGTCGGCTGGTTGTCTCAACCTGATCTCGACGTTAGATGACCGGTGAGCCCTCGTCCACCCGACCGAACGGACATGATGGCTGGGCACCTGCGGTCAGTCGATCGCGCGACTCGGGATCTGACCCAGGGTGGAGACGTCCGGGGCGTCCGGGGCGACCGAGGTTTTCGGGGCGTCCGGGCCGGGGAGCTTCGGGTGCCCGGACGCGGGATGCTCGAGGTCGCTCACGCGAGACCTCCGGCCAGGGTGACCCGACGACCGCGCAGGGTCATCCGTACTCCGGGGTCCGTCCGTGCTCCACGGCCGAACGGCCACGACCGGCGGTCGCCATCAAGTCGTCGTGGACCGCGTCGACCTGGCTGAGGAGTTCCTCGAGACTTCCCTCGTTGTGCAGGATGTGGGTCGCTGCCTGCCGCCGTTGCCTGTCGTCGGCCTGCACGCGGATCCTGGCGCGCACGTCCTCTTCGTCGAGTCCTCGTGCTCCGACGAGTCGGCGCACCCGCACTTCCTCGTCGGCGAGCACCGCCACCACGGCGTCGAACCGGCCGGTCTGCCCGGTCTCGATCAGCAGGGGATGGTCGACCACGACCACCTCGTCGCCAGTGGCATCGGCGGCGGCACCGATCTGGGCGATCCGCTCGGCGATCCGCGCCGCGATGCGGGGGTGGGTGATGCGATCGAGGTCGGCGCGCGCGTCGTCGTCGGCGAACGCGACACGGGCCAGTGCCTGGCGATCCAGGGTGCCGTCCTCGTGCAGGACCGTCGGCCCGAACCGCTCCGCGAGGTCACGTAGCGTCGGCTCCCCCGGCTGAACGACCTCGCGCGCCACGGCATCGGCGTCGATCACTTCGCAGCCGAGAGCGGCCAGGCGCTGCGCGACGGTCGACTTCCCACTGCCGATCCCGCCCGTCAAACCAACCAGGTACACGTCATCTCCGATCCGACGTCCGCCGGACGCCCGGTGTCGAGGCTAGTCCCCTCGCGCGGCTGGGTGGCCCCACATGGCCAGACGCTCCGACCGGCACCGGGGCGGCCCATGACGACGCCCCGGCGCGAGGGCACCGGGGCGTCGTCGTGCGCGGGGCCGGGCTCAGCCCCGTTCGTCGTTCTCCTCGGCAGCCGCCGGCTCGGCCGGGGCCTCGTCGGTCTCGACCGCTGAGGCTTCGTCCTCGGTCGATGCTTCCTCGGCAGGAGCCGGCTCGTCAGCAGCCTGCTCGTCCTCGGTGGGGACCTGCGCCTCGGCGAGGGCCATCTCCTCCGGGCTCAGGTCCGCCTCGTCGCGACCGAATCCGGCCTGCGCGAACGCGGCCGCCAACGAACCGGAGACCGGTGCGTCGTCGTCACCCGAGGAGTAGGCCGTCTCGACCACCGGAGCGGCGTCGTACGGCGCCTGCTCGGTGGGCTCGTCGCCGACCTGCGCCTGCTTCAGCGACAAGCTGATGCGACGACGGACGGTGTCGATGTCGATGACCTTGACCTCGATCTGGTCGCCGACGTTGACCACGGCCTCCGGCACCTCGACGTGGCGCTCGGCCAGCTCCGAGATGTGGACCAGGCCCTCGATGCCGTCCGCGACCTTCACGAACGCACCGAACGGCACCAGCTTGGTGACCTCACCGTCGACGATCTCGCCGACCGCGTGCTCGCGGGCGAACTTCTGCCAGGGGTCTTCCTGCGTGGCCTTGAGCGACAGCGACACGCGCTCACGGTCGAGGTCGACGTCCAGGACCTCCACCTCGACCTCGTCGCCGACCTCGACGACCTCCGACGGGTGGTCGATGTGCTTCCAGGACAGCTCGGAGACGTGCACGAGCCCGTCGACACCGCCGAGGTCCACGAACGCACCGAAGTTCACGATGCTGGAGACCACACCCGCGCGGACCTCGCCCTTCTGCAGGGAGGTCAGGAACTCGTTGCGGAACTCGCTCTGGGTCTCTTCCAGGAACTTGCGACGCGACAGGACCACGTTGTTGCGGTTCTTGTCGAGCTCGATGATCTTGCACTCGAGCGTCTCGCCGACGTACGGCATGAGGTCGCGGACGCGGCGCATCTCCACCAGCGACGCCGGCAGGAAGCCGCGCAGCCCGATGTCGAGGATGAGCCCACCCTTGACCACCTCGATGACGGTGCCCTCGACGGTCTTGTCGTCGGTGTAGATCTTCTCGATCGTGCCCCAGGCACGCTCGTACTGCGCACGTTTCTTCGACAGGACGAGGCGGCCCTCCTCGTCCTCCTTCTTCATGACCAACGCCTCGACGACGTCGCCCACGGCCACGATGGTGTTGGGATCGACGTCGAGCTTGATCGACAGCTCGCGCGACGGGATGACCCCCTCGGACTTCCAGCCGATGTCGAGCAGGACCTCGTCGGGGTCGACCTTGACGACCACCCCCTCGATGATCTTGCCCTCTTCCATGGCGAGCACGGTGCCTTCGAGCGCGGCCTCGAACTCCGCGTCGGAGAGGTCGTTGTCGACGATCTGGTCGCCGGTGGAGGTCAGGGTGCCACCAGGATCCTGCATGACGACGACCGGTTCGGTCGCCTCCGGGTTGGCCTCGTACGCCGGGGCGTCGGGAGCGTTGGAGCTGGCGGTGTCGGGGGTATCGGGCATCGGGGTCGGGTCTCTTCGGTCAGCGGATGGGGACACGGTCGGCCGGCTCGCCCCACCTCGACATCGTTGCGAACTCCGAAAGGGAGGCCGTCGCGAGGTGTCGGTGAAGGCGTCGTGGGCACACGCGTACGCGCGAGCCCACCGGGCACCGGAGCGGCAAGGGTGTCAGCAGCCGCCGGCGGTGTCAACGTAGGCTCCACCGCGAACCAGGAGCGACCATGGGATCGGCGCCACCACCCGAGGGTCTACGCGACCACGAGGACGGTCGCAGCCGGTGCTGGTGGTGCGGCGACGACCCGCAGTACATCGACTACCACGACCTCGAATGGGGCGTTCCCGTGCACGACGAGGTCCGGCTCTTCGAGAAGTTGTGCCTCGAGGGATTCCAGGCCGGACTGTCGTGGTTGACCATCCTGCGCAAGCGCGAGGCCTTCCGCGCCGGCTTCGCCGGGTTCGACCCCGAGCGTGTCGCCGCATTCGACCAACGCGACGTCGACCGGCTGCTCGGCGACGCGGGCATCGTGCGTCATCGCGGCAAGATCGAGGCCACCATCGACAACGCCGGCGCCTACCACGGGCTGGTCGCCGAGGTGGGCTCGCTGGCCGACTTCGTGTGGTCCTTCGCGCCCGATGAGCATCCGGCGCCGCGCACCCTGGCCGACATCCCCACCACCACGCCCGAGTCGACCGCGATGGCGAAGGCACTCAAGCGCCACGGGTTCCGTTTCGTCGGTCCGACGACCGCCTACGCCTTCATGCAGTCGATGGGGATCGTGGACGACCACCTGGTCGGCTGCGCCTCCCGCGCCCACCCCTGAGCGACCACCTGGTCGGCTGCGCCTCCCGCGCCCACCCCTGAGCGACCACCTGGTCGGCTGCGCCTCCGACCCGGAACCCCCGGATACGGGGGGCATCGCGCATCCGAGCGGGCACGGGCGGGATCGACGGCGCTCGGGGTGCGGGAACCCCCGGATACGGGGGTTCGTGGCCAGGCCCGACAGACGGCAGCGTCGCCGCGACCACGAGGGAGCCGTGGCAGGCCCGGGGCGGGCGGCGGTTGCTCTGGCGGTACCGTGCCCGCTCTCCTCCGCGAAAGGGTCGGCTGTGGTCCTGCGTCGTCTGCGTCGTGCGCTGCGCCCCACCCCGGCGCTCACCCTGGAGCCGACACCCGACGGCGTGCCCAAACACGGCTTCTTCACCGAACCGGTCCGGGTCAGCTCGCTCGAGGTGCTCGATCCCGAGCCCACGGAGGACGGCCGACACCGGGTCACCTTCCGCGTGGAGGTACGCGACGCCGAGGGCCGACGCTGCTCGGAACTCGCCGTGGACGCAACGATCACCGGACCGGAACGAGCTCGTGACGTGCAGGCGGTGACCGACCTGTTCGGGCGCGTGCGCATGCGTATGGCGGGCCCCCCCGGCGACTACCGCCTCGAGATCACGGATGTGGCCGCGCGCGGACTCGCGTGGGACCGCGACGCCGGCCCGCTCACGGTCGAGACCTCCCTACCCGTCTGAGTCGCGTCCGTGCCGGCGGCCCCGGCGAAGTCGCCGGTGCCGCCCACCTCGATGTCGACGGCGCGGCCACCACGCCAGCGCGTCGAGCTGCCCGCAGGTCTCACGTCACCAGAGGCCTACCGCGTCGGTGGGCGGTCGTCCGGTCCCTCCGAGGGCACGACCTTCTCCTGACCCCGAGGTGGCAGGGGTGCCACGTCGTCGGCCGCGTCGGCTCCCGTCGGGTCGGCCCCCTCGCGGAGATCGCGGTAGTAGTCGCGCAGCGCCGCCAGGTCGGCCGGGTCGAGATCACGCCCCGCATCCACGAAGGGAGCCTGACGGATCTGCTCGAGGGTGACGCTCACCTGCACGGCGTCGTCCCGACGGTGTGCGTCGGCGACCGGGACCAGCGTGGGTCCGGCACCGAGATCGACCTGGGCGTACTCGGGAGCCCGTGCATCACGTGGGTAGGTGCGCCCGATCGTGCCGATGGCGACCCCCCGGGCATCCACCAGGGTCGCGCCCACCATGTCCGAACCCTCCGCCTGGTCGGCCTCAGGTGGTGTGTCCAACGGTTCCACGATCGGGCGCCTCCGGTCGGTCGGGTCCAGCGTGCCCGCCCACGGCCCTGCTCGCGTTCCCGAACGGTCGGGGGCGTTCAGCCGTCCGTCGAGCCGGCCGGGCGATCGAGGCGCCACATGCGCGCCGTGGCCCCGCCGGTCCCGGGAAGAGCCAGGACCGCTCCTTCACTCGCGAGATCCGGATGGTCGAGCAGCGCGGTGCCGCCGGTGGCCATCACGGCCCCCGCGTCGAGCTCGACCGCTCCCACCGGGGCCCTGGCGAGGTGCACGAGCACCCGTTCGGCCGGGTGGTCCCGGAGATAGACGAGATCGTCGTCGCCGACATGGAGCCAGCGGAGCCCTCCGTGGCGGAGCGCGACCGAGCCGCGACGCATCCTCACCAGGCGCCGCGTGTGGCTCCAGGTCGCCCTGTCCCACCGGTCCGCCCGGTCCCACGGCATGGGGGCACGGGCCTGGTCGTCGCTGGCGCCACCGAGCCCGATCTCGTCGCCGTAGAACAGCGACGGCACGCCGGGGAAACTCAACTGCCAGGCGAGACCCACGTGCCGACGATCGCGGTCGCCGGCGACGTGGGCCCACCTCGCCGTGTCGTGCGAACCGAGGGGCGTCAACGAGTTCGTGACGCTGCGCCAGGGCAGCTGTCCATGGACGAGCCGCATGGTGCGCACGGCCGACTCCGCGGTGCGGCGGGGCACCGCCAGCGGCGGGCCGATCAGGCCCACCTCGATCGCCGGATCGCGCAACCACGACCACACCGGACGGGTGAAACCGGTGTAATCCATCGTGCCGTGCCACCCGTGCCCCTGCAGGTCGGCCGTGGCGTCGTGACAGTGTTCGGCCAGGACGTAGGCATCCGGCCGCTCGGCCCGTGCGGTCGCGAGCAGCAGTCGCTGCAGCTGCGGCGAACGATCGATCTCGCGCGAACGCCCGGCGACGTTGGCCGCGTCCACCCGCCAGCCGTCGAGGTGGAAGGGTGCCCGCAGCCAGCGAGCCGCGACCGAGTCCGGACCGTCGTAGAGACGTCTGCGCAGTGCATCGGAACGGTGATCGAACTTGGGCAACGTCGCCACGCCCATCCAGCCCTCGTAGCGGTGGGGATGGTCGGTGAAGTGGTAGAAACCGGCCTCGTCGCTGTCGGGATCGGCCTGGGCCGTCTCGAACCATTCGTGGGTGCTCCCGGAGTGGTTGAGCGTGAGGTCGCCCAGGATGCGCAGCCCGTGGTCGTGCAGGGTCCGGCTGAGGTGGACGAGCGCGTCGTCACCACCGAGGAACGGATCGACGTGCCCGAAGCTGCTCGCGCAGTACCGGTGGTTCTCCGGGGCCGGGAACACCGGGTTGAGGTAGATGCCGGTGACGCCGAGGTCGAGCAGATGATCGACGTGCTGCACGATCCCGGGCAGGTCGCCGCCGTACAGCTGACGCATCGAGGCCGGGTGGTCGGTGGCGACCGGCTCGTCCCACGCCGCCGGCTGCGCCCAGGTGGGCCAGTCGTCGGATGCACCGCCTCGGGCGAACCGGTCGGGAAAGATCTGGTAGAGCACCGCGTCGGCGACCCACGCCGGGACCGGTGGCGCGGCCACCAGCACGAAGTCCCAGGTGTCGGGGACGTCGTAGTCGACGAACCCGATCTGGGTCACCCAACCGCTGCCGCCCGGTCCGTCGCACAGGAACCGGTAGCGCGTCGTGGGGTTGACGAGTTCCACCTCGGCGTCCCAGAGATCCACCGCGGCCTGCGTGCCCACTCTGCGTGCCGGACGGTAGAGAGGTTCGGTGTCGGGGATGGTGCGCACGTGCACGACGTCGATGTCGGCGGCATGGGGCACCTGCAGACGCACCCGCACCCGGTCGCCCAGAGCGTGGGAGGCCACGGCCGCGCCGTCCACGCCGGTCACGAAGGCCGGTGAGCCGTCGTGATGGGGGTGGTGTTGGAGCTCCAGCGAGCTCACCCCTTGACGCCGCCGGCGGTCAGACCGCCCACGATCCAGCGTTGCAGCACCAGGAACAACACGAGCGTCGGGATCGACCCGATCAACGCTCCTGCGGCGAAGGGCCCCCACTGCTGGCCGTAGTTCTGGTCGATGAAGCGGAACAGGCCGGTCGCGAGCGTCTGGTTCGCATCCGCCTGGCCGAGCAGGATGATGGCGAGGATGAACTCGTTGAACAGGAAGATGAACGACAACAGCCCGGCGACCACGAGGATCGGCGCCGACAGCGGCAGGATCACCCGCATGAAGATCTGCCCGTGGGTCGCCCCGTCGACGAGTGCCGATTCGTCGAGTTCCTTCGGGATCGTGTCGAAGAAGCCCTTCATCAGCCAGGTGTTGGTCCCGAGCGCGCCGCCGAGATACACCAGGAACAGGCCCATCTGGGTCCCGAACCCGATGGCCGGGAAGTAGCCGCGCACGTTGACCATGAACAGGAAGATGGCGACGTTGGCGAGCAGTTGCGGGAACATCTGCACGAGCAGGATCGCCAGGAGCCCGGGTCGCCGGCCCGCGAAGCGCAGCCGGGAGAAGGCGTAGGCCGCCAGGGCCGACAGGAACATGTTGGCCAGCGCCGCCCCGCCCGCGATCTTCAGCGAGTTCCACATCCAGGTCCAGAACGGCGTCGAGGCGAACAGCGTCTGGTAGTTGGCGGTGGTGAGCACCCGTGGGACCAGTTGCGCGTGCTGCAGGGTGGCCGTCGGGGACAAGGAGGCCAGCAGCACGAAGTAGGCCGGGAACAGGGCGAACACGACCCCGAAGAACGCGACGAGGTAGCGCCACCCGATCTCCCGCATCCAGCGACGGCCTCCGGGGGCACGCGCCCCGGCCAACGCCGTCGCGACCCGGGCGCGTGCGGTCGGCCTGCCCGCCTGCTCCAGGGCGATCGGGGGGTCGATGGCCGCCATCAGTTGATCTCCTCGAGCGTGCCGGTGCGTTTGAAGCCGATCCAGCTGAAGATCGCGACGAGCACGAAGATGACCGAGGACACCGCCGCCGCAAGCCCGAAGTCCTGCCCGCGCCCCCCCTGGAAGGCCAGGCGGTAGCTGTAGCTGATCAGGATGTCGGTGTGTCCCGCCGGGGTCAGCGTGCCCTGGATCGGCGGGCCACCGCCGGTCAGCAGGAACACCACGTTGAAGTTGTTGAAGTTGAACGCGAACGAGGCGATCAACAGCGGCCCGACCGCGACGAGCAACAGCGGCAGGGTGATCCGTTGCAGGATCTGCCACCCGGACGCCCCGTCGACGCGGGCCGCCTCCTTCACGTCGTCGGGCATCGCCTGCAGCGCACCGGTGGTGATCAGGAACATGTAGCCGAACCCGAGCCAGAGGTTGACCAGCAGCACCGAGAACTTCGGCAACGCCCCGGCGTAGGCCTGACTGGTCAACCACGGCGTGGAGAGGTTGAACAGCCGGTTGATCGGCCCGAACGAGGTGTTCAGCAGGCCCTGCCAGACCAGGGCGGTCATGAACGAGGGCAGCGCGTAGGGCACGATCAGCAGCGAGCGCGTCACCCGGCGGAACTTCATGCGCGGATCGTTGAGTGCGAGCGCGAAGCCGAGCCCCATCACGAAGCTCGAGACCACCGACAGCACCGCGAACGCGAAGGTCCACAGGAACACGCGCAGGAAGGGACCGCGGATCGCCGGGGAGGTCAGCACCCGCTCGTAGTTGGTCCAGCCGATCACGTCCCGGTACCCGGGGCTGAGCGTGGTCCCGTCGACCGCGGTGTAGGTGCCCTCGGTGGGGGTGAACTCCGTGCCGGTCTCGAGGTCCAGGACGGTGTCGGTCGCCGGGTCGTACTCGAAGCGCTGGACCGCGACCGCCGCGCTGGTGAAGGTCTGGACGCTGATCGCGTCGCCCCGCTCACCCTCGTCGAGGGCGTCGGGGTCGGTCACCGGCACCGCGAAACCCAGGACCTCCTGTTCGCGGTCCGCGGCCTCGCCGAGCGTCAACGGCGAGAAGCGATCCACGACCCGGGTCGCCGCGCCCTCGCCGGCGATGTCGGTGTCGGTCAGTTCGGTGAGACCGTCCGCGGTGCCGAGGAAGCGCTGGCCGTCGGGATCGGTCAGCAGCAGCGCGAGCTCGCCGTCGTCATCGACCAGCGCCCGAGAGCCGTAGCGGGTGGCGCCGTCCGGCACGGTGATGGAATCGGCGACGATCCGGTCGACCGCCTGCTCCTGGGTGAGCACGTTGCCGGTGCCGTAGTTGGTGAAGCCGATGTAGCCGGTGTAGAGCACCGGATAGACCTGGAAGACGAGCAGCGCGATGGTCCCCGGGATCAGGAACTTCATCGGCAGCGTGCGCTTCGACAGGTAGATCACGTCCAGCGCGAGGGTCGCGACCACCACCACCGCCAGCGGCGCCCATGCCCGCATCGGCAACAGCGTCATCACCGCGTACAGCGCGCCCGCGTTGACCACGCCGAGGAAGAGCAACCTCCCGAGCAGGCCGCTGATGCTGCCCGAGCCGAGCCGATCGGCGAGCCGATCCGCGTAGGAGGGGCGTGGCCCGGGCGGGGACCCGCCGCTGACGGGGCCGCCCGGCCGGGAGGTGGATGCCTCCCGACCGGAGCCCTGATGGTCGGTCCGCATGGACGGTTCCGTTCAGGGCGTAGGGCTCAGGTACCGATCAGCGCGCGGATCTGGTCCGCAGCTTCCTGGAACGCGGCGTCAGGGTCGTTGCCGGAGTTGATGTTGGTGTAGGCGTTGGTCCACGCCTCCCAGACCGACCCCATCTCGGAGATGGCGGGCATCGGGCGCCCGTCCTCACCGGCGGCACCGAAGCCGGCGACGACCGGATCGTCCTGCACCTGCTCGTAGGCGCTGCTCAGCGCCGGCGGACGGCCACCGGCTTCGAACAGCTCCAGCTGCGCGTCCTCGGCACCCATGAAGTCGAGTACGAAGGTCCGTGCCGCCAGCTCGTTCTCGGCGAAGGACGAGACCATGAAGCCCTGGACCCCGACGAACGGGCCCGGCTCGTTACCGTCGACGCTCGGGAACGGCTCGACGACGTAGTCGACGTCCGAGAACTCGGCGAGCGCCCACGGCCCGGTGACCGCGAAGGGGGTACGACCGGAGGCGAACGCGTCGATCATGACGTCGTAGGTGACATCCGGGTTGACGAAGCCCTGGTCGTACATCTCACCGAACAGCTCAGCCGCGCGCAGACCACCCTCGGAGTCGATGCCGATGTCGTCGGCGACGTAGGACCCGTCATCCTGCTGCCCGAAGACGTACCCACCCGCTCCGGTGACGACCCAGTAGTTGTGGAACGGGTCGTTCTGCTGCCAACCGACGGGGATGTCGGCGTCGCCCGCCTCGACGGACGCCAGACCGACCTCGATCATCTCGTCGAGGGTCGCCGGGGTCTCCGGGGCGAGTTCCGTGTTGCGCACCAGGCCGATGTTCTCGATCGAGTACGGCAGGCCGTAGTTGGTGCCGTCGAAGGCGAAGGCCTGCAGCGCGACGTCGAGGTAGGCGTCGGAAGCCCCCGCGAGGTCGAGCGGCGCCACCACACCATCGGAGACGAGCTGACCGAGCCAGTCGTGGGCCCCGATGAACACGTCGGGCCCCTGTCCGGCCGGGCCCTGGATCGAGACGTTGTCGCGGATGGTGTCGAAGGGCACCTCCTGCACGGCGACGGTGATGCCCTGCTCCTCACCGAAGGCCTCGGCGAAGGGCGTGATCACCGGAGCGCGGGTGTCGTCGGCCCAGATCACCAGGTCGGCGTCGGCGCGCACCGGGGCGGCCTCCTCCTCTTCCTCGGCGTCGCCCTCGGGCTCCTCCGCCTCGGCGTCGTCCTCGGGCTCCTCCGCCTCCTCGGTGGGCTCCTCCGAGGCATCGGCCTCCTCGGCCGGCTCGTCGGCTCCGCCGCAGGCCGTGAGGATGAGTGCGGCCGCGGGCAGGGCCGCGAACCACTTCCTGTAGTTGTTCATGACGTCCCTCTCCAAGGTCGACGGCTGAGACGTCACGTCCCACCGTCCGATGATCGCAACCTAGCAAAACATTGCAGTCATGTTTCACATTATCCGCAATTTTTTGCAGCATGCGGGTCCGGCCCGGTCTACGATGCGCACATGAAGCCTCGACTCCGCCACGTCGCCGAGCTGGCCGGCGTGAGCCAGGCCACGGTGAGCCGTGTCCTGAACGACAAGCCGGGCGTCGCGCCCCCGACCCGACGCGAGGTGCTGCTCGCCCTGCGACAACTGGGCTATCAGCCGACGGGACTGAAACAGACCCGCCGTGCGGGTCTGGTCGGCTTGATCGTCCCGGAGCTCGGCAACCCGGTGTTCCCCCGGTTCGCCCAGGCGATCGAATCCCTCCTGGCGAACCACGGGCTGATCACGGTGCTGTGCACCTCGACGCCGTCGGGGATGAGCGAGGCCGACTACGTCGAGTTGTTGCTCGATCAGTCCGTGACCGGCATCGTGATCATCTCCGGCACCCACGCGGACACCGGGGACGACCATGCGCTCTACCGCGATCTCGCCGCCAGGCGCCTGCCGACGGTGCTCGTCAACGGCACCGTGAGCTCGCTGGGCCTGTCCACCGTGACCGTCGACCACGCGGAGGCCGCCCGGATGTCGGTGGCCCATCTCGCGAGTCTCGGCCACACGGCCATCGGACTCGCGCTCGGCCCTCACCGGTACCTACCGTCACTGGCCTTCATCGAGGGCTACCACGCCGGGATGGCCCGAGCCGGGCTCGAGGTCGTACCGGGCCGGATCAGCGAGACCCTCTACAGCATCGAAGGCGGCCACGCCGCCGGCACGCGCCAGCTCGAACAGGGCACCACCGGCGTGGTGTGCGCCAGCGACCACATCGCTCTGGGTGTCATCCGTGCCGCGCGGGAGGACGGCCGCCGCGTTCCGGAGGAGGTCTCCGTGATCGGTTTCGACGATGCCGGTTCGAACGCCTACGTCGATCCTCCACTGACCTCCGTGCAGCAGCAGTTCGAGGCGATGGCCTCGGCGATCGTCCGCCTGCTCACCCGCGCCATCGCCGATCCGGGCTCCGCGCCCTCGGCGCTGAGCTTCCGGCCCGAGCTGATCGTGCGCAACTCGACCGGAGCCGCCCCCGATCGGGTCGCGACCACCGCGTCCAGCGACGGGTCCGCCACTGCGGCCCTGCCCGCCGTCACCGCCTGAGGGGCCACGGTGTCGCGGAAACGGGTTCGTCACCCGGTCGCCCAAGAGATGTCCGCTCGTCGACGACTGGAGCGCTCGTGTTCGATCCGACCTGGGACACCCCGGAACGCCTCGCCCTGCGGGAGTCCGTGCGGGGGTTCACCGGGCGTGCGATCGTGCCCCACCTCGCCCGATGGGAGGAGGAGGGTGCTCTGCCACGCTCCTTGCACCGAGCGGCAGCGGCGGCGGGCATGCTCGGCATCGGCTTCCACGAGGACGTTGGCGGCAGCGGTGGTGATGCGATCGACGGCATGGTGGTCGCCGAGGAGATGATCCTCGCAGGGGGATCGTCGGGCTTGATCGCGAGCCTGTTCACCCACGGCATCGGCCTGCCGCACCTGATCGAAGCCGGTGACCCCGACCAGATCGAACGGGTGGCACGCCCCGTCCTGGCCGGTGAACGGATCGTCTCGCTGGCGATCACGGAGCCCGATGCCGGCTCGGACGTCGCCGGCCTGACCACCCGGGCGGTCCGCGACGGTGACGAGTACGTCGTCTCGGGGGCCAAGCTGTTCATCACCTCGGGGACCCGCGCGGACGTGTTCACCACGGCGGTCCGAACGGGTGGCGATGGCGCGGGCGGGTTGTCGTTGGTGCTGATCGACGCGGATGCACCCGGCGTCGAGGTCTCCGCTCCCTTGAAGAAGATGGGCTGGTGGTGCTCGGACACCGCCGAGATCCAGTTCGACGAGGTACGCGTGCCGATCACGAACCTGGTCGGTCCGGAGCACGGCGGCTTCCTGCAGATCATGCAGCAGTTCGCCTCCGAGCGGCTGTCGATGGCCGTCCAGGCCCACGCGACCGCCCAGCGCTGTGTCGATCTGACCATCGCGTACGCCAAACAGCGCGAGACCTTCGGGCGCCCCATCGCCTCGCGCCAGGTGGTTCGCCACCGGATCGCCGAGATGGCCCGGCAGACCGACGTCGCGCGCGCCTACACCCGCGCCGTGATCGCTCGCTGGCAGGCGGGCGACGACGTCATCAAGGAGGTCGCGATGGCCAAGAACACCGCCGTCGCCGCCTGCGATGCGGTCGTCGACGACGCGGTGCAGCTGCACGGCGGGATGGGCTACATGCGCGAGACCGAGGTGGAACGCCACTACCGCGACAGCCGCATCCTCGGCATCGGTGGGGGCACCAACGAGATCATGACCGAGGTCGTCTCCCGGCTGTTGCTCGCCTGAGGCAGGATCCCGACACGATCGTGCTCCGCCCCCGACCGTTCAGTTGTTCGCGATGGTCGAGCTGGACCCGGTGACCGCCCGTTCACCTGCCAACGCTCAGCCTCGCACGAACGCCACTGACGTACTTCTCGAACCACGGGATGCCGGCGACGCCGGCTTGCCGTAGAACTCCCGCCGACACGGCCAGGACGGTCCGGCGGGAGTTCGTCCATGACGATCGACCACGTGCCATCATCGGAGAGACCCCGGCGGTGCGGAGGTCCACCATCCCTGCTGGTAGACACCGGACGTGGCGTTCGCACCCCCCGCCCCTCGGACACCCACCCGCCGCGACGGTCGCGGTCTTCTGTCCCTGAGGGACGACCTCCCAGGAGCTGACCTCCATCCACGGAAGGGCACGACCATGATGCGCCGCCTCGAGCAGAGCCACGACAACGTCGTCGGCTACTCACTGTCCGGAGACGTGACCGAG
>Ga0207421_10000299_pt1 | contig 62245 bp, 60 predicted proteins | sample SodLakKL_010_SED_4_FD_187542 | JGI IMG/M metagenome (GOLD analysis project Ga0207421, IMG submission 187542) | Alkaline sediment microbial communities from Lake Tanatar, Kulunda Steppe, Russia - 8KL_010_SED (SPAdes) (version 2) | ecosystem: Environmental > Aquatic > Non-marine Saline and...
GGGTATCACTTTTAATTGGCAGGCTAGCACTTAAGTAAACTTATTTATTGACGGGTGAATATGAGTGCCAACATTTAAGCCTGGGGTAAATAAGGAAGACTTAAGAAGCGATTGTAGACCCAGGGTCAGAACCGGACTCGGGAAAACCGACCGTCCGGGATCGTAGGGGGGCTCCGGGAAACGTGGTCAAGGGAGTCGGATTGCGGCCTAGCAGGAAACTGGTTAGACAAGCCACCGAACCCTAAAGTGCGCGCGCCCGGTTTCTATCCCGACAACACACAGGTAGCCTCGAAAACATAAACCCTGGAGGTCGATCTATCTGGAGGCCGAGCTATTGAGTAGTAACAATAAATTTATTTAATCAGGAGGGAAATAACTGATGTCATTCTATGAAAAGGCTTATTTTAACGGCAAGATAGTTCCCATTGAAGAAGCCGGTGTATTAGTATCAAGCCCAACATTTAGATATGGAGCTGCAGTTTTCGAAGGCTTAGCTGCATATTGGAATGCAAACCAAAATAAGAGGTATGTGTTATCTTTAGAAGAGCATTGCCGGAGATTGTTGGAATCAATGAAAATGGTGCGCTTTGAACATTCATACACAATCGAAACATTGAAGTCATCTGTATTGGAGGTACTGAAAGCAGAAAACCACCAGGAAGATGTCCATATTTTACAGTCAGCTTTCTTGGAAGGTGAAGGTGGAATGACCTCTAAAAGCCCGATCGGCCTTGCAGTAATTGCAAGAGGCAGGACCCGGTCCAGTGGTTTTGAGGAAGGATTCTCATGTAAAGTAAGCTCATGGGCTAGGATAGCGGACAATAGCATGCCGCCCCGGGTCAAATGCGTGGCGAATTATCAAAATGGCCGCCTAGCGCAATTGGAAGCCAGTGCTGATGGTTATGATTATGCTATTCTGCTTAACCAGAGAGGAAAAGTGGCGGAAGGTCCGGGTGCATGCGTGATGGCTATAAGAAATGGAACTTGTATAACTCCACCGGTCACCGGCGATATATTGGTAAGTATCACTAGGGAAAATTTAATTACAATTTTAGAAAAAGAAATGAATATTCCTGTTATAGAGAGAGAAGTAGATCGAACCGAGCTATATATAGCTGACGAAGTATTTTTGTGTGGAACGCTTTATGAAGTAACACCTGTTGTTGAAATAGACAGGCTTCCAGTCCGCGATCGCAAACCTGGTGGAATTACCCGTGAATTGCAGCAGCGTTATCTTGCTTTGGCCAGGGGAGAAGATAAAGCTTATCCTGAATGGAGAACGGAGGTATAAAACCTTTGTAGTTTCGTGGGCGGACAGGCTTAGTGGTATGAATATTAACAGGCTGCATGCTTACATAACGGGTTTTCAACACCCTAAGACACAAAAACTCAGTAGTTAATTTATGACAAATATTCATTCCGTTCTTTGACATCGAGATAGATATCGGGCGAGAATCCGGCTAGTTTTATCACTCTGGGCACCTTGAAGCGGCTGCCGAAAGCGCGGCGATTGGGGTCATCGGTGGTCATGACCATGATTCCCTTCAGGCTCTCCAGGACCTTTTTGCCGGTGGGTTTGTAAGTTTTCACCTTGCCGGGAATGATCAGCGGTTCGGTCTCATGCTTTATTGCTTCCCAGACGCGGCGCTCCAGCAAGCCAAACATGAGCAGAGCCATTAAAAGCACGTAAGCCAAAGCCTGGACGCGGCCGGGTTTTTTTAGAATACCGGTCCGACAAAAAGGGGATCTTTTAGAAATTTAAAGGAAGTTTCTACCCTGCTCTAGGCCTTGTACTATTTGAGCACCTCCCGGGGGCTATAACTCTGGTCAAGGCTGGTGATAGTGATAAAACAACTCAGGCGCTGCCTGGTTCTTTGCACCGCCTCCTGATCAAGAGAAACCTCGATCTGCAGGCGATAAACCATGCTGATAGGGCTGTTTTTGCCGGGCCGACCGGGTTTTCTCTTTTCTTCGTTTGCCACCTGGCCCGTAATATTCAAGTGCTCATAAGCGTTCTTGTTAATAAACTGCTTCAGAGCTGCTTCGGCATCTGGCGCGCAGGCATAAGTTTCTTTCATTTTGTTTTTAACCTCTTTTTCCAGGGTCCTTTTTCTTTTAGAAAGCTGTCTCTTTAAAGACCTGGCCTTGCGCCCGTCCAGCTTGGAAGAATGCACCACCAGGAAGCGGTACTGTTCCTCGCCGATACAGCCGGTAAATTCCTGGTAGCGGTAGGAGGCGGCATCCCTCGGGTTGAGAAGGTGCCCAGTTCCGTAAACTAATCCTTTTGCCAGGCTTTCTCTTTGAGCTCTTTTCCCAGGTCAAAGTTACCTGGTAACCGGGAGATGAACTGCAAATTATGGCTTTTTTTAATTTCTCCAGGTTGGCCTCGGTTATCAGGGCTGAATCGGCCACATAAATAATCTCAGAGAGCATCTCCGGCGTTAGAGTTTCAAGCCAGCTTTTCTATATAATCGAAGTTCCAGGACTTGTCATCTAAATTGCCGCTTTTGACCTCGGCGGCCACCGGCACCTTGTCTTCGGTGACGCTTAAACCGTAAAGGAACTGTTTCGAATCTGGCCTTCTATCCTTGCTGTGACCGTAAGTGATGAAAAAAATGGGGTCGGTGGCCTCCTCTAATTCGTAATCACCGTGCACTGAGATCGAGTTGATATCATTGTGCAGATACTTTAAAGGAATCTGTTCCCGGCAGATAGCCCGCAGGCAAACGGTGGAGAAAACTTCATGCGGACCCCGCTCAAAAAGTTTGTCCAGGGCGTGGCCAAATTGTAATCGGTGAGGTCGTCCAAGCTAATGCCCCGTCCGAAAAGATTTTCGGTGTCCATGTTCTCGTAGAACTCGTCAATGCGGTACAAAGGTCTTTTGCGGCTAAAGATGTTGACCACGATCGCCTTGACCGTTTTCCTGGCGACATATGGCATTGGTCCTGGCCCCATTTGACCATCTCGTCGATAGTCTGTCCGATTTTGAGCTCATCATAAAGCGCTGATATCAGTGCAGCCGGGCCGCAGTGGTATATTTCGGGCATATTCTCCCTCCCACATTATCTTATACTTATAATGGAAGGAGAAAAAGTACAAGGCAAAATATGGTAATTACTGCTGTTTTTGTGGTTTATTTCTTATCTGTTAGCTTGTTGCAAAATTAGGTGATTTGGAAATTATTGGGTGTTGAATGCAGGTTAAACTTCAACAATAACAGTTTTGGCTGGATTCAGAACTTGCAAAAAATTTACTGTGAACAAAGGTATTTTTCTACCAGCTTTGATCCTTCCATTAATTATGTCAAGGTAGCCCAGGCCCATAGATTTAATGCCTTTAAGGCTAAATACCATTAAAGATTTGGAAACATATTTGACGCAGGCAGTCAATTCTGAACAAGCGACTTTTATTGATCTGCCAACACATACTGCAGCCGAGCTGACACCCTTAGTTGCTCTCTGGATTACAGCTGAGTGCAAGCCTGAAGGGGAAAGAGTTAGAAAGAGTTATTAATGGGTTTTAGATTGTATATATCAAAAGGGTAGCAAAACCTTGTTGGTTTGATTTGAGTTGGTTTGATTTGACTGTTTTTAAGATAGCATTTGTATGTTATAATTGCATAGTATAATGATAGGTTTAATGTACTATTTGGAGGGTCTGATTTGTCCAGGAAACACAAGATTACTATTCTAACGGTTGTGGTTCTGGCTGTCCTGGCAATTTTTTTGATTTCCGATTTGGCAGTATTTGCTCCCGGGGAAGATGGAAAGGCAGTTCCTGCTGATGAACAGTTTGAAACTACAGATGATCCGTATACCGCCTATAACGAAGCCCTTGAACAGGACCAACCGGTTGTAATTGAATTTTATGCCCGCTGGTGAAGTGCCTGCGTAATGATGGAGCCCGTGATCATGGCTCTAAAGGATCATTATGGAGGCGCGGTGGAGTTTATAGTTGCTGATCTTGACAACCCCAATACCGACCGGCTGATCGAAGAAGCAGGGTTTGAAGTCCTGTACATTCCTATGTTCGTTTTTATCGATTCCGGCGGTGAAGTTGTTCAGGAAGAGGCAGGTATGTTTGATTTTGAGGAGATGCAGGCCAGGATTGATCCCCTGATCGGTGAAGCTGGCGGCGGTGAGTTAACCGGCCTTGATTATTTTTTTTCTGAACAGCTTCCCGGGACGGTGGAGCAGAGGTCTCTTTTTGCCCTGGGGCTGGTTTTCCTCGGAGGTTTGATCACCAGTATCAGCCCCTGCATCCTGTCCATGGTCCCGCTCCTGGTTAGTTATATCGGCGGGTACGGCGAAGGTTCCCGTTCCAGAGGTTTTTTCCTTTCGCTTTCCTTTGTAACCGGTTTGGCTGTTACTTTTGCCATCCTTGGCTTTATAGCGGCCGGTTTTGGCCGGGTCTTTGGTGAAATCGGGCCGGTTTGGTATTATATCCTGGCTGCCGTAGCCCTTATTATGGGCCTGCAGCTTTTGGGCGTGCTGACTTTTGATCTGCCGGGCCTGAAGAATATACCGGTAAAAAAAGTGGGTCCGGGCGGCTCGATCTTGATGGGCATGCTTTTCGGCCTGGTCGCTTCACCCTGTGCTACCCCTGTGTTAGCCGTGATCGTTACCTATGCCGCCGTTCAGGCCGAACCTTTCTATGGCAGCAGCTTATTATTTATATACGGCCTGGGCCATGGGATTCCCTTGCTGGCCGCCGGCACCTTTACCGGGTTGGCCCGCAACTTGCCGAAGATAAACCAGTATACCCGCTACCTGACCTACATCAGCGGCCTAATCCTGGTTCTGTTGGGATTAGTTCTTCTGGCCTGGGTTAACTGGTTCCAGAGTCCGTTATAAAGCGTTAAGAAATGCCGAAAAAACCCTTTGAAAATTCAATGCAGCCGACACAGGGCAGCTTGTAAGCAGGGTAATCTTTTCTGAAAGAAGATTATTGGTTTCCGGGTCAGCTTTTTTTGAGGCTCTGCATTTTATTGTTTTTTACTGACTGCCGGCTCTTCTTAATATCAACAATTTTCAACAACAGTAATTATGGTTTCAGCTTTAAATGTGATATTATTATGCAAAAGTGTTTGTGGCACTTTTAATTAATTGCCCGGGAAGATCAAAACCCGGGAAAATAAAAAACGATCATGACAAATATAAGGGCAGCAAAATATAAGGGCAGTAAATGGAAGTGCAAAATCTGATTGAAAGGGAGTTGATTGCCGGTTATGGAAGTTAACATTCTCATTGGGGGAGCAGCCGGCCAGGGGATGGAAACGATAATGAACTTACTCGGCAAAGCCCTGGTTAGGGAAGGCCTTGGTTTAATTAGCGCCAAGGATTATATGTCCCGGGTCCGGGGCGGGCATAACTTTTCAAAGCTGCGGATTGCCCCGGGCAGCCCCTGGAGCACAGTGGAATCAGTTGATATCCTGGTGGCTCTAAATGAAGAAACCTACCACCTTCATCGAGACAACCTGACCCCTTCAGGTCGAGTTATTTACGACCCGCAGCAGTTTAGCCTTCCCGATAACGAAAACAGAGGAGTTCCTGTGGAACTGCAAAAACTGGCCGAGGAAGCAGGCGGGAAGGTTATGGCCAACACGGTGGCCGTCGGAGCTCTCCTGGTCCTGATGGGATTTAAAACCCCGACTGTGGAAGAACTGCTTAAAGACACCTTTGCCGGCAAAGAAGGGATTGCTGAAAAGAATATCACCGCCCTGAAAGCTGGTTATGATGCGGCGGCCCGGTTCTGCAGCGCCTGCTTCGACCTGCCGCCAAAAAATGAAGACGGGAAAAAGTTATTTATCGACGGCAACCAGGTTTTAGGTATGGCCGCCCTGGCCAGTGGCTGCCGTTTTCTGTCGGCTTACCCCATGACCCCTTCAACCGGGATCATGAATTACCTGGCCGGAAAAAGCCTCGATTATCCTGTGGTTGTCGAGCAGGCCGAAGATGAAATTGCGGCTGTAAATATGGCCCTGGGCGCTTCATATACCGGGGTCAGGGCCATGACCTGCACCTCTGGCGGCGGGTTTTCCCTGATGGTGGAAGGGATATCTTTGGCCGGGATGACCGAAACCCCGATTGTTGTTGTGGTGGCCATGCGGCCCGGCCCGGCTACCGGCCTGCCCACGCGGACGGAACAGGGCGACCTTGAATTTATCCTGCACAGCGGGCACGGAGAGTTTCCGCGGGCTGTGTTAAGCGCCACCTCGCATGAAGATGCCTTCTACCGCCTCAACAAGGCTTTTGAGCTGGCCGATCGCTACCAGACCCCGATCTTTTTCCTTTCCGATCAGAATTTTGCAGACACCCACCGTTCGGTCGAACCTTACGATTTCAGCCGCCTCGGCTATAACCGGCACCTGGCTGAAGAAGGCGGTTTTGATAAACCGTACAGGCGTTATCAGTTCACAGATAACGGGATTTCCCCGCGGGTTCTGCCCGGACAATTTGAAAATGAAGTGGTCCTGGTTGACAGCGACGAACACGATGAAAATGGCAATATCATTGAAGATGCTACCACCCGCCGGTCCATGGCCGAAAAGAGGATGCGCAAGTTAGACGGCCTGACCGAGGAAATGGACGAGCCCGATCTTTACGGTGATCCTCACCCGGAAGTTTTATTAATCGGCTGGGGTTCAACCTACGGGGTGATCAGGGAGGCAGTAGATGCCCTGGCCGCCCTGGGGGCAAAAACGGCCATGCTCCATTTCAGTGACCTGTGGCCACTGCCCCAAAAAAGGCTGCGCAGCCTGCTTGCAAAAGTAGAAAAAAGTTACTGTATTGAAAACAATGCCGGCGGGCAGCTTTCCGCCCTGATCCGCAGGGAAACCGGCCTGTCTACCGGCGAATCAATCCTGAAATATGACGGCAGGCCTTTCCTGCCCCATGAAATAGTGGAGGAGGTGCAAGATGACCTGTAAAGCTGAGTACTACATTGTTGGCGAAACAGCCTGGTGCCCTGGGTGCGGCAATTTTGCCATCCGCGAAGCCTTAGCCGAGGCCCTGGCAGAACTTTGCCTGGAGCCGCATGGGGTGCTGCTGGTATCAGGGATCGGGCAGGCGGCGAAAATCCCGCACTACATCAAGGCAAACGGTTTTAACGGCCTGCACGGCAGGGCCCTGCCTCCGGCAGTGGGGGCCAGGGCGGCCAACCATAATTTAAAAGTAATTGTAGAGTCAGGTGACGGAGACAGTTACGGAGAAGGCGGCAACCACTTTATCCATAATATTCGCCGTAATCCTGATATCGCCCATTTTGTCCATAACAATCAGGTATACGGCTTGACCAAGGGGCAGGCCAGTCCCACCAGCGATCCCGGCATGGTAACCGGGGTCCAGGTTGATGGGGTGACGGTTCCGCCACTGAATCCGCTTTCTCTGGCCCTGGTCATGGGAGCCGGTTTTGTAGCCCGCTGTTTCAGCGGTGAAAAAGAACACCTAAAAGAAACCATGGAAGAGGCCATTAATTTCAGCGGCTATGCCCTGGTCGACATCCTGCAGCCCTGCGTATCGTTCAACAAGGTTAACACGCGTGGCTGGTACAAAAAGCGAGTTTACTTCCCGGAAATCAAAGATCTGCGGGACTGGTCCGCTGCCATGGATTTATCCCGGCAATGGGGCGATCAAATTCCCCTGGGTATATTTTATAATAACCCGCACCGGACCTTTGAAGAAAGCAGGTCGGCCTTAGAAGGAGAACCCTTGAGTTTCAGGCCTTTTGATCCGGAAGAAGTATCAGATCTCCAGGAAGAATTTTTGTAAAGGTGTACAATTATGACTAACGAAGAGCAAAGGTGCCATAAATGCGCCAAACAGGTTAAAGATCGGGATGTTACCCTCTACCCGATTCGGGGTGGTTACAAACGGGAGCATTTTCCGCTGTTTCATTTTGAAAAAATGCCACTGTGCCCCGACTGCCTGGAGCGGCAGAAAAAAATAGATGTTTTCGAGAAAATACTCGCCGTAATCGGCCTGGCCATAGTCTTTTATTTTATGGCCATAGGCTTTATAATGCTATTCAGTGCAGGGATATAACCAGGGGAGGAAAGTGATGCTCTTTTGGATTTTTGGCAACAAAACCGTCAAAGAACTGCGTAAAAAACAGGGCCTGACCGCAAAAGAACTGGCCATGATTGTAAATGTAAACAGCCCGGTTATAAAAAAAGTGGATGATCATAAAATTAAAAATGTTCCCGAGCCTTTAAAAAGCAGGATTGAGCCCGTTTTGAAGGGGGAAAAGCAGTAATCAGACGGGCGGCAACCTGGCAGCCCCCGGCAGGAATAAATAGATTAATATAGAAGTTTTTTATATTGCGTAAATAATCTAATGAAAGGGGTGCCGGGATGGCCTATGAGACGATCCTCGTAGAAAAAAGAGATCATGTAGCGCGAATAATTTTTAACCGTCCACAGCGCCTGAATGCGATTAACAGCACCCTGGGCCTGGAGGTGAAAGAGGCCCTGGAGGATATAGCGCAGGATGATGAAATCAGGGTGCTGATTATTACCGGCAACCCCAGGATCAGGGAAAAAGAAGGGCGGCAGGAAATTACCCACTGTTTTTCAGCCGGCTGGGATCTTTCCGAAACTGCCCAGGTGGAACCGATTGTGGAACTGGTTGCCACATATGAAAAACCGGTTATTGCCATGATTAATGGCTATGCCCTTGGCGGAGGCTGTGAACTGTCCCTGGCCTGCGATTTTATTTTTGCTTCCGAGAATTCCGAAATAGGCTTGCCCGAGATAAACCGGGGCCTTTTGCCCGGCTGGGGCGGGACTCAGCGTTTACCTCGCCGGGTAGGTGTTTCGAGAGCCAAGTGGATGATTTTGACCGGTGATACCGTTAACGGTGCCGAGGCAAAAAGAATGGGTTTGGCCGACGAAGTAGTGCCCAAGGAAAGCCTGGACCGGACTGTGAGCGAGTTTGCCGAAAAACTGGCCGGCAAGCCCCCGGTCGGACTTAAAAAAGTTAAGGAGGCGATCAATAAGGGGATCGATGCTGATCTGGAAACCGGGCTGGAGGTTGAACAGCAGGCCCTGGGACACTTACTGCAAACCGAAGATTTCAGGGAAGGCATTGCCGCTTTCATGGAAAAGAGAGAACCGCACTGGAAAGGACGGTAAATACAGGGAGAATCAGGCGATTGATTTTTTGTTAAGTAGTGATCCTTAAAAATAATGATTCTGTCTTTACCACCGGTTCGGGAAACCGTTGCTAAAGCATGGGTGGAGGGAGATTTAATGTTTGAATGGAAATGCCCGCATTGCCACCGCAAATTCTACAGTTCCTGCCCGGGAAGGGAAAAAGACACCATAGAATGCTGTTATTGCAACCAGGAGCTTGAAAATCCCTATTTCGATAAGGAAAACAAAGACAGTGCCCCGTGACCCTTTGATAAATTTATAACCGTCAGGGAACCTTTAAAGATTCCCGGTGGTCATAATTACGAGAGTGGAATTATGGCTTGCCGGGTGATTGCCGGGGCATCTTTTATCCTGACAGTTCATTGCCAGGTATGGATAGTGACAACTATGATATAATTGTAATAAGATTTATACAATAAACCTCTTTTTGCATTGTTTTGGTAGTGGTTTGAAGCGACTGCTGAGATTTAAAGTGTGCAAATTGGGGTTGTTTTTTCGAGCATCCTGTGTAATTTAAGGGAGGATTTAGATTTAGTGGCTGAAAAGAAAGTCCCCATGGATACTAAAACAAGAAATGTGACAACTAAGACTAACAGCCGGGCTGTCCGGCTGGGGAGTATCTTGAAAGTCCTTTTTGCCCTGCTGATCATCTTCTTTCTTATTGGAGGTGGGGCTACGGCGGCGGTCGTAATTCATTATGTCAATGAAACTCCGCCCTTTAATCCTGCCCGCCTGGCTACGGTGGAAACCTCATATCTCTTTGACAGTGAGGGCAATGAAATAACCGTCCTCCACGAAGAGCAAAACCGGATTGTAGTCAGTCTTGACGATGTGCCGGAGCATGTCCGGCAGGCGTTTATCGCCATCGAGGATGAACGATTTTATGATCATTTTGGCTTTGATGTTACCGGCAGTATAAGAGCGGCTTATGCCAATTTCCAGGCCGGAGAGATTATTCAGGGCGGCAGTACCATTACCCAGCAGCTGGCCCAAAATGCTTTTTTAACACCGGAAAAGACATACAGGCGCAAAGTCCAGGAAATATGGCTGGCCCTGCAGTTTGAGCGCAGCTACAGCAAGGAAGAAATTTTAGAACTCTACCTGAACCGGATCTACTTTGGAAATAGCGCTTATGGTGTTGAAGCGGCGGCTCAGACTTATTTTAATAAAAGTGTTGATGAGATAACCCTGGCTGAAGCGGCAATGCTGGGCGGTATTGTCCGTTCTCCAAACAATTTTAACCCTATTGACGGTGAGGCCAGGGCTATAGAGAGGATGCAGACCGTTCTTTCAAGCATGGAAAGGTTAAACTATATTACGGAAAGCCAGCGCCGGGATGCGCTGGCACAAGAACTTGACTATGCGGAACCGCGCGATCCCGAGTATCCCTATCCTCACTTTGTCGATCACGTAGTCCACCATGAGCTGATTGAAATACTAAGCGCCATACCCTCAATCGGAACCCGGGAAGAAGCTTACCGGGCGATCTATACCGGCGGCCTGAGGATATATACAACTCTTGATCCCAAAATGCAAAGTCACGTAGAAGCTGTTTTGAACCGGGACGACCTTTATCCGACTACAATTTATGTCGATATGCCCCGGGTAAAAGAAGCGATTGCCCAGCTCCCGCCAGGGCGCGACCTGTCCTGGGAACAGCTGCAGGAATTCATAGATGAGGAAGACGGCGTTCCCCAACCCCAGGCGGCTATTGTGCTGGCCGATCCGACTACCGGCCGGATCAGGGCCCTGGGAGGAGGACGCGATTACCAGAAAAACGTTGATGAGGTCCTGCGTTTCAGCACCCATCGCCAGCCGGGATCGGCGATCAAACCGATCATTACTTACGCGCCGGCCTTTGAAGAAGGAGTCCTGGCCGGAGCCGGTTCGACCATTAATGACTCGCCCTATACCGGACCGCAAGGCTGGCAGCCGAAGAACTTTGACAACCGCTTCCGGGGCTGGATACCGGCCCGGGATGCCCTTTACTACTCCTATAATGTCCCTGCGGTGCGAGCTTTCGAAGACCTGGGTCCGAGGGTAGGTGTGCATTATGCTCAAAAAATGGGCATCAATTCCTTTGTGCCCGATGAAATTGACAACCTCAGCCTGACCCTGGGCGGCTTTACCAGGGGAGTAACGGCCATTGAGATGGCCCAGGCTTACGGGGTCCTGGCCAATGAAGGCGTCAAGGTCGATATGCACACCGTGGAAAGGATTGAAGATCGCCATGGAGGTATTATCTACGAACGGGCAATAAACCCCGCCCAGGTGTTAAGCCCCCAGAGCACCTTCCTGGTCAATGATATTTTGCAGGATTTTGTTCAAGTTTACCTCGGCCGGGCCCTGCAGATTGACCGGCCGGTAGCGGCTAAAACAGGCACGACGGAAAACTGGAAAGATGTTTACCTGGCTGCTTATACCCCAAACGTAGTCGCCACATTCTGGATGGGTTACGACGAGCCGAAAATGGGCGGAATCCAGCAGGGCTGGCGTTATTCTACCGCTTTCCTGCGTGAAGTATTCCTGGAGGCCTTCCAGGACCTTGAAATCAGGGATTTCAACCGCCCTGACGGTATAGTGAGGATGGAAGTATGCACTGTTACCGGGCTGAGAGCTACTGAAGCCTGTCGGTCAGCCGGAAGCGCCAGGTACGATTATTTTAACGAACAGTATGCGCCCAGGGTCCCCTGTGATCGGCACCGGACTCCGGAGCCGGAAGAGCCCGATGAAGATGAAAATGATGAACCGGCCGATGAACCCGATAACGGTGAACCCGATAACGGTGAACCGGATGAGGGCGATCCGAACGGTGATCCCCCGGATGATGGCGATGAACCGGGCGAGCCTTCCAATGGAAATGACCAGCCGGATGATCCCCCGGATGATCCCCCGGAAGAGCCGGATAACGGTGATTCCAACAACGGCTCCGGCAACCAGGGCGACGGCGGCCAGGGTGATGGCGGAGATGAAAATAACGATAGCGATTGGTGGAGGCAGTGATTAACCGCCTCCACTAAACTTTAATTAAGCTGCCCTAATTAAAGGAAAATCTGCATTTAACAAGAACTATTACTACAGTAAATAAATTGAACCAGTGGAGGTGCAGTCAATGACTGATACGAGGCCGGTAGCGGTGGGATCCCAGAACAATACCCTGGGTATTATTTCCCTGGTAGCAGGCATTATTGGTGTCCTTTTATTTCTCTGTTGTTCCTACATTTCTGTGGTCCTCGGGATTGTGGCTTTAATTTGCGGAATACTGGCTTACCAGCAAAAGCAGCAGTTTGCACTGGCCGGGATTATCCTCGGGGCAATTTCGATCGTGCTGGGCATTGTTTTTATTATCGTGGGCCAGGTTTTACTGCGTGAACTCATGCCCATCATTCAGCGCGAGCTCAGGTTGATGCAGTTCTAGCTTTGGTTTTAGGCCCAAGTTTTTGCTGGCAAAGTGCTTTTCGGCAAAGGATGGAGCTGCCTTGAACTCACCTTTAAGAATATGGGCAGAACGAACCCTGTTTATCTTTGCCCTGGCCATGATCGTGGTGGTTTATTTCTATGTGACCACTCCCGGCCTGCGTGACCTGGTTCGCCCCCATCAATGCCTATTTTTACAGGCCACAGGCCTATTTTGCCCGGCCTGCGGGGGAACCAGGGCTTTAGGCTACCTCTTAGACGGCCGCCTGCAGCTGGCCCTGAAATACAATGCCCTGGCCGTCTTAAGCCTTCCCCTAGTTGTTTACGGTACAGTTACAGCTTTTAGGCTGGTTTTTGACCGTAATTACGGGCCTTCCGACCTCAAGATTGCCCCTTTTTGGATATGGTCTATTTTAGCCCTGATTATCATTTTTTGGATCATCAGGAACCTGCCTTATTTCTCTTTTCTTAACCCAGGTTAAATTTGATCTATGATGCTAGTGTTTTAAGATTTTTGTTTCCAATGCTGCCATCTATTTGAAAAAAAGTAATAGAATTTACAAGAATGAGTTGACAGGATTAACAGACGTAGACGTAATTGTTGATGAAGATGCCCTGTATAGCGAGTTAGGATATTATATAGCTAATATTGAAGAAGTAAGGATTTTGGGTGACAAAGCTACATTTGATGGTGATAATCTTTGGCGGGTAGTTTTTAGCAAAGAAATAGAACTGGAATTCGGAGCTGTTGTTTTCAGGATCGATGGTGATGTTTACTATTAGGAAAACAAACCCTGTTTAATGATCAATTGAGGCCCGGCTGAAGGAAAGATATATATTAAACTAAGCTGCATATGTTAATTCCCGCGGCTCAGTTTTATTTATGTTATTTTACTTTTTGCCTGCATTAAAAATATTTTCTTATCTCTTGCTTTATATTCCGATCACAGTCACGTAAACGGTTCTTTTCCGGCGCGGGCCGTCGAACTCACAGAGGAAAATGTTTTGCCAGGTGGAGAGGCCCATTTTCCCGCCCAGAAGAGGGATTGTTTCACTGGGCCCGACCAGCCCCGCTTTCAGGTGAGCGTCGGCGTTGCCGTCCTGGCGGTCATGTTCCCAGATCCCCCGGGGGATTACTTTGGCCAGCAGGTTGACTACATCGTTCTGGACGCTGTCGTCCCACCCTTCCTGGATCATCACCGCCGCTGTCGCGCCCTGGGCGTAAACATTTACCAGGCCGTTCTGCACCCCGCTTTCCCGGGCCGCCTGTTCTACACGGCCGGTAATGTCGTACAGCATTTCCCGGCTGGATGTACTCAGCGAAATTTCTACCCGTTTACAGTCCATCTCGGGCTTCCCCCAAAATTTAATTCTCAAATAGCGGGGACGGTTCTATATATCCTGGATTCCCGGCAGTTTTTAGCCATTCTATTGTAAAGCGGTTTTTTTTTAATCCAGGTGTAACTGGAAGTCAGAATAAACAGAACCGTCCCCGCTATTGTTACTGTTTGGGGACACCGAATGAAGACATGTAGATGGCAAACTCTGATTCTCCGTCGACATCGATGACCCGGTTTACTTCTTCGTCAAAAAAAGCGCCTACCTGGCAGGAGCCGAGACCGCAGGATACCGCTGCCAGGGCGGCATTCTGGGCGATATGCCCGGCATCAAGGTAAATATAGCGGTAGGCGCGCTGATCGTATTTCCACTTGGAGCGTTCGATCATGGCCGACCAGACCAGGTTGAAGCCCGAGTCGCGCAGCATTTTCTGGCCGAGCGCAGCCCGGGCCAGATCTAAGCCGAAACTACCCTCTTTGATCAGGAGCAGGTTATGGTAAGGGACCTGATAGTGGTAAAGGCCGGGTTTGTAACCTTCAACATTGTTGATCACACAGTAAGTTTCGATCGGGTACAGCGCTCCTGCTGAAGGAGCGGCCCTAAACTGGTGGTACTCTGTGGCTAAGGTTATACCCTGGGCGGCCCACAGCACCTGGGAAAGAGCTTTGCCGCTCACGGGGGCATTTTGATAGTTTCGGACAGATCGCCTCTGCCGTATGGTTGAATACAGGGTTTTGCCGCCCTCACGATCGGGTCCGGGAAGCTCAACCGCTGCTATTTGCCCGGAGTATTTTTTGTACAGGGAGGGCTTGTTTTCCCAGTCCAACCCCTTTCCTTTCAGCGATTCCCGGAAATATTTGCTCAGACGTTGAAATTCATCGCCAAAGCTCATCTAAACACCTCCTTGGGTTTTTATCAGGCCAGTTCCACCCGGTTTCGGCCGTTGGCTTTGGCTTCGTATAAGGCCCTGTCCGTTTCCTGGTAAACACTGTCAAATGAAGCATTTGCATCGTGATTTAATGATGCTAATCCGAAACTGGCGGTAAGGCGCAGATCCTCCATTTTTCCGGTGAATGTGCATCCCTCTATGGCCCGGCGGATCTTTTCAGCCACCTTGCAGGCTCCTTCGAGAGGAGTATCCGGAAGCAGGATGCAAGAAAGGATCAGGACCCTCTGGTTGTTAAGATGGTCAATTTTCAGAGCAGGGACCTGGTGGAGAAGAAAGAAGTTATTAAAGTTGTCACGAAGCTTGTTAAAAGAAAACATGCTTTTAAATTTCTCCATTTATTTATCTATGTTTTTCTTGGATCTTCAATCCTGCAAATATGAACAGTTTATCAGCAATTCGTTACCCGTATGTAAAATTCCTGCCTCGCCTGGTTGTGATATAATTTTAGATAAGAAACCAGTTAAATAGATCAAGGTTTATAGAATGATGAAAGATTACAAACTCTTTGCTTAATAAAGTAGGGGAAGGAGTTGATTGGGTGAAAACGGATTATGGTTTTCTTGACACCTTAGAAGTTACGGTGCTTATGGACGACTATGCCGGGTATGACTCAGGCTTGCTGTCACAGCACGGGGCATCTTACCTGATTGAAGCCGGTTACAAGCAGGATAAAACAGCGGGTCGGACGATTCTCTTTGATACCGGGCAGTCTGCCGGACCAGTTTTGGGCAATATGAAGGTTCTGGGTAAAGAACCCCGTGATCTAGACCTGGTAGTCCTTTCCCATTGTCACTATGATCACACTGGAGGCCTGGTGAAAATATTGGAGGCCAGCGACCGCTGCAGGATTCCGGTAATAGCTCATCCTTCTATTTTTCGCCCTAATTATTCGGTAAAAACAGCCCTGCGGCTTGTAGGCATGGGCCCCGGCAGTTCGCCTGAAGAGATCAGGCAGGCCGGCGGTGAAATGATCCTTACCTCAGAACCTCTGCCCTTGATGCCGGGTAGCGTCAGCACCGGAGAAATAACGGAGCGGGAAGGATTTGAAGCTTCCCCGACCCTTTCCCTTCAAACTGTAACGGACGGAAAACAAATTCCCGATCAGATGGCCGACGATACCTCGCTGGTATTTATCATGCCTGAAGGCCTGGTTATCGCCACCGGCTGCTCGCACGCCGGAATTATCAGCATTATTGAAACCGCCGTTCGCCTGACTGGAATGGAAAAGATAGTGGCGGTAATTGGTGGTTTTCACTTAATTGATGCTGAAGAAAATCGAATTAATGAGACTGTTGACCGCCTGGCCGGCTTTGATGTGGGCATGGTTTATACCGGCCACTGCACCGGCTTGAAAGCTGAAGCCAGGTTACTGGACGGATTTAAAGACCGGTTTGAGAAGCTTCGCACGGGCCTGGTTATTAAATTACCCGGGAAAGAAGAGGTGTAAATGATGAGCCCAAATCAAGATCCCTATTACGATCTCGAATATATCAGGAACCAATTTCCGGCCCTTTCGCTAAAGGTAAACGGTTATCCGGCGGCGTTCTTTGACGGCCCCGGCGGGACGCAGGTGCCCCGGAGGGTCCTTGATGCCGTTACCGATTACCTGGTTCACTGTAATGCCAATGCAGGAGGAAAGTTTTTGACCAGCAGCAACTCGGATCGCGTAATCAAAGAGGCAAGATTATCCATAGCTGATTTTCTGGGAGCAGGCCCCGACGAGATTGCCTTCGGGCAAAATATGACCACCATGAATTATCAACTAGCCCTGGCCCTGACCCGCAGGCCGGGCCGGCGCCGTGAGATAATAATTACCGAGATTGATCACGAGGCTAACCGGGGTCCATGGCTGGACCTGCAGGAAAGTGGCTACACAATCCGCGAGGTCAAGATGAACCCTGAAACATGCACCATCGATATGGAGGATTACCGGGATAAGCTTTCGGAAAACACTTTCGTGGCCGCGCTTAACTACGCCTCAAACGGTGTCGGCACCATAAATAATGTGGAAGAATTAATCCGCCTGGCCCGTGAAGCCGGAGCCATTAGCGTTGTCGATGCGGTGCACTATGCCCTGCACGGTCCTATCGGTGTAAAAGAAATCGGTGCCGACTATCTCCTGTGCTCGGCGTATAAGTTTTTCGGCCCCCACATAGGGATCCTGTACGGGAAAAAAGAGCTGTTCTCTGAACTACCCGCTTACCGGCTCCGGACCCAGTCCGACTCGATTCCCCACTTGATCGAAACGGGGACCCTCAACCATGAAGGCATAGCCGGAGCCTCTGAAGCGGTTGAATTCATTGCCGATCTGGGCAAGCGGTTTGGCCGCCATGAAAGAAAGACTGGAATAGCTGGTGAGGAACATCTATCCGAGCGGCGCCGTAATATCCTGGCCGGAATGGAGGCGATGGAACGCTATGAACAGCCCCTGGCGGAAAAAATGCTTGATGAGCTTTCATCGATTAGAAGGGTCCGGGTATACGGACCGCCTCGTGACTACCCGCGCACCTCGACCATTTCTTTTACCGTTGAAGGAATAAATTCGGACCGGGTGGCTGCCGAATTGGGCCAAAAAGGCCTCTTTGTCTGGGACGGGCATTTTTACGCTATCCGCCTGGTGGAAAAACTGGGCCTTGATCAATGTGGCGGCCTGGTCAGGGCAGGACTTTGTCCCTACAATACAGAAGAAGAAATAGACCGGCTTTTGGAAGAAATCCGCAGGATTGCCGGTAAGTGATAACTGGCCTTATCATAAAAAACAAGTTTTACCCGGCTTCACCACAGAACAGGCCTAAAGAGTAACCGGGAATAATATAAAACCTTAAAAAGGAGCGGTTACCAACTTGAAAATTAAGGAAATATATGATTATGTGGTCGAGAAAGGCATGGAAAAGGATCCCCGCAAACGCGAAGAAATCGAAGAATTACTGAACAGGGAAAAGAAAAAGTTCGAAGAGATGAAGGAGAAAGAAAAAGAAGATTATGATCAGGAAAAGTTAAGCAACCCCTACAGCGATACGCGGATATTGTGCGGTGACCCGGGGGCCGAAGTAAAAAGAATAATGGTTGGGGTCGATATCGAAGTGGGGGAAGTCCTCCTGGCCGATCGCCTGGCCGAAAAAGGGCGGCCGGTCGATTTAATCATGACCCACCACCCGGAAGGCAAAGCCCTGTCCAGGCTGCACGATGTCATGCATATGCAGGAAGATATTCTGGCCCGTTACGGGGTCCCGATCAACGTCGCCGAGAGTATTATGTCTTCCCGGATCAGCGAAGTCAAGCGAGGGTTAATGCCGATCAATCATAACCGGGCTATCGATGCTGCAAAAATTTTAGGCATTGCTATGATGAGCGCTCACACCGTAGCCGACAACCAGGTTACGGCTTTTTTGCAGGATTTGTTTGACAAAGAGGAACCGCGCACCCTGGACGATATTTTGAAGCTTTTAAAGGATATTCCAGAGTACGCCGAGGCAAGCAAACACGGGGCCGGTCCCGATATCTTCATCGGCAGCAAGGAACGCCGTGCCGGCAAAGTCCTGGTGGACATGACCGGCGGCACCGGCGGCTCCGAAAAAGCCTATGCCAAGCTGTCCCAGGCGGGAGTGGGGACCATAGTGGGGATGCATATCAGCGAGAAAAACCGCAAACAGGCGGAAAAGCACCATATCAACGTGGTTATTGCCGGCCATATCGCCAGCGACTCGATCGGCATGAACCTGCTTCTCGATGATCTCGAGCAAAAAGGGATCGAAGTTATTCCCTGCTCCGGCATAATCAGGAACAAGCGTCGCTGATTTCCGATGCTGGCTAAAAAAAGTTGATCGCGATTACGCCCGACCTGAAGTTGTTTTACCCGCCGGTTGAGGTTGATAACGAATCCTGGCATCGAGGGCGATGGCTCCCCCGTATTCGGGGAAAACCCGGACTGGGTTAATGTCGAGCTCTTTGATGCCGGGATGATCAGCCAGCAGGTTGGATGTGCGAACCACCAGGTCGATGAAAGCTTCCGTGTCGCCCGGTGCTTTTCCGCGCATGCCTTTGAGCACTTGGAAAGCGTTTAATTTCCGAAGCCTTTTTTCCACACTTTCTTTCCCGGCAGGGCAGATGACATTGGCTATATCCTGGAAAGCTTCAATATAAATACCGCCCATGCCAAAAAATATAACCGGGCCAAAGGAAGGATCCTGCCTGCCTCCTATGAACATGTCATAGCCTTCCTCGGCCATCTTTTGGATCCTGACTCCTTCAAACCGGGCCCCTTCCTTGTAGGCAAGGAGGTTTCGGCGGATGGTGTCAAAACCTTCGGCTACCTGCTGAGGATCTTTCAGGCCAAGCAAAACCCCGCCGGCATCCGATTTGTGGAGGGCGTCGGGGGAAATAACCTTCATCACAACCGGAAAACCCAGTTCTTCAGCCAGGGCGGCGGCTTCTTCCCTGCTCGATGCCGTTGCCGAAGGCGCGGTTTGCAGGCCGTAGGCGTTTAAAAGTTCCAGGGCTTCTTCACCGTAATCCCCTTCTTTATCCGTGAGCCACTGCAGTGCCGTTTTGCGGTCGATGCCGTGGGGAGGAGTGTATTTATCCAGGGTTTGGCCCGAGTTTTTTCTCTGGTAGTAATTCATCTGAAGTCCCAGGGCCTTGATCATTTCCTCCGGGCTGTTGAAGATGGGAAACTCCACGGAGCGTTTGCTCTGCTGGATGATCCGGGTTGGACCAAAAAGGCATACGCCGAGGGGTTTGCCTGATGAAAGGATCGAACCCCAGGTTTCCTTGGAAAGGTCGGATAAAAACATTCTCTGAAAAATATTGTCGCCTGAGGGCATCTGCGGCCTCTGGCTGATGTAAATGGAACCGTCGACCCGGTCGGAATGCATGACCGAGTAAATCACGTGAGCGGTCAGCTGGGGGTCATAAATGTCGCCCATATCAAGCGGGTTGGAAAACCTGATTACCCCGGCGTTGCTGAACTGCTTCAGGCTGTCGTAAAAATCTTTGCCCATATCGGCAAATTCGAAACCGGCTTTTTCGCACAGGTCGGCACCCATGACCGAAAAGCCACCGGCCGGGCTCATGACCATGATCCGCCGCCCCTTCATCGGGGGCAGCTGAAAAGCCTTGGTTACTTCAATAAAGTCAAGGAAGTTTTCGATGCGGATCACGCCGGCTTCTTCAAAGGCTGAATTGATGATACTTTCGTCGCTGCTTATGGCCGCCGTATGGCTCATGGCGGCCCGGTTGCCCGTTTCGGTGGTGCTGGCCTTGTAAGCGATCACCGGCTTGTCGATCTTGTCTGCCACCTTTATAAATTCCCGGCCCCGGTTTAAGCTTTCCAGGTACACGCAGATGATTTCGGTTTGCGGATCCCGGCCAAAATACTCCAGGAAATCGACTTCGTCCAGGTCAAGCTTGTTCCCGATACTCGCAAACTTGGCCAGGCCGATCTTTTCATCCTGCAGGTAGTTGAGCATAGTCAGGGCTACGCCGCCGCTCTGGGAAATGATAGACATGTTGCCCTTGGGGGCCTTATGGAGGGCGACAAAGGGGAGGCAGAGGCCGTTGTCGGTATTGGCCACGGTAACGCTGTTGGGCCCGACAAAGCGGATCGCGTATTTGCGGGCCAGGGTCATCAACCTTTCGGACAGGGCTCTTCCTTCATCGCTGTATTCGGAAAAGCCGCCTGAAGGAATGGCCATCCTCTTGATGCCGAACTCGCCGCAGCGCTCCATCATGTCCGGGATCACTTTAGCCGGGGTCATGCAGTAGGCCATGTCCGGGGCCTCGGGCAGGTCCTCGATATTTTTAAACATCTTGATGCCGTCTACATGGACGTCTTCGCTTCTTTCGTTAACCCCGAAAATTCTGCCCCGGTAGCCCCAGCGCAGTAGATTCTCCAGGGTAAGCCTGGGAATATTGCTTGATTTGGAAGATAATCCGATGATGACGATTGATTCAGGGTAAAACATCTTGTGCATGGTTGTTGCCTCACTTCACAGCATAAATCAGCAAAACACACCTCTGATTTTACCATAGTTTGCTGTTTAAAGCATAGCAATAAATCCCAATTTTAACTTCGTCCTTCAATTTCGCCTGGCCGGCGCTGTGTTCAATCTTAAAAGAGGGGTAAATTTTTCTGCGGCGCTAATTACACCCCTGACATTATTCTTTTTTCAATGCTATAATCGATAAGGATTAAAGAAATGGGAATGAGAGGGAAATCCGGATATGAGTGAAGCACAGAACACCCCGAGAAACACTTCCGCGGCGGTTTACTGGTTCAAACAGATCCTGCTCATTATCGCCGCCACCTTACTGATCAGTACCCTGATCGTCCAGACTTACAACATCAACGACGTTTCCATGGAACCGACTTTCGATCGGCAGGGAAACCGGGTCCTGGTCTTTTTAACTCCCTATATTTTTAACGCCGAACCGGATCACGGCGACATCTTGATCGTCGACAGCAGGGTGGACAATGAACGGACCTTTGAGGACAGAATCAGGGAAAACCCGATCATATCAATTATTACGGGCGAGTATAACGAACATCTCTGGATCAAAAGGGTGGTCGGCCTGCCCGGTGATAAGCTCGAATACAAAGACGGCCACGTCTACCGCAATGGCAGCAGGCTGGAAGAAGATTATGTTGCCGGGGAGATGAGCTCCGGTTTTGATCCGGTTGAAGTCCCTGAAGATCATATTTATATCATGGGCGATAACCGGAACCGGAGCAGTGACAGCAGGCAAATCGGCCCGGTTCCGATCAGCAATATCCAGGGCCGGGTGGTCCTGCGCTTTTTTCCGGTAGATAAAGTCAGTACATTTTAAAAGCTAAAAACAATCCCAGGCCGGCCGGGCTAACCGGGCCTGTACGGACATCAAACACAAAGGCGGTACACACCATGAGCAGGAAAAACATGAGCATGAAAAAAAATAAGAAACGGAAGTTTTCTTTTTTTAAGCTGGCTCTTATAGCGCTGATATTGATATTGGCCGCAGGGGCGCTGATCGCTTTTTCCCCGGCCCTGCTGTTCGGTTCGCCTGCGGCCGGACCCGGTATTTTAAGCGGTGAAACGGTCAATATCGCCCTGCTTGGTTTTGACGGGACCGTTTCTCCTGACAAAGAGCAGAATATATACCGTCCCGATACAATCTTAATTGCAGCTTTTAATTTCCGCTCCGGCGAAGTGTCCCTGGTCAGCATTCCCCGCGATAGCTACGTGAAAATTCACGGTACGGACACTTACGACAAAATTAACCATTCCTTTATGTACGGCCATTACCGGGCCGGGGAAGGTGAAAACCGCTACCGGAGCGGAATTGACACCACCCTTAATACCATAGTCGATCTCCTGGGCGGCGTGCCCCTGCAAGGCCACGTGGTTGTTGACATCAAGGGAGCGGAAACGATTATCGACAGTATCGGCGGTGTCTACTACGACGTCGAAGTAGAAGTGCGCGATGAATTCGGAACTGGCCGGCTGCTGGTTGAAGAGGGATCCCAGCGTCTTGACGGCAGAAAATTCATGGATTATGTCCGCAACCGGGCCGGCTTCCAGGGCGGCGAACGGGGCCGCACCGAACGGCAGCAGAACATCCTGATCGCATTATTTGAACAGTTTAAAAAACCGGCCAATATTCCCCGCCTTCCAGGCCTTTTCCTGGCCGTTAAAGGCAACGTAGATACCGATCTCAGCCTGCCCCAGCTCCTGGCCCTGGGCCTGTTTGGCCTGCGTGTTGATCCGGCCGATATTGAGGCCGCTGTGTTCAGCGGGAGCGGCCAGCTTTCTTACCGGGACGGGCAAAATATCTGGTACCTGGTCCTCGATGAAACGGAACGGGTGAACATTATTGAACGGATTTTTGGGGTTACGGTTGAGCAGAGAGCCCAGGTTACCCTCCCCGGTCCGGTTGCCCCCGAACCCGAAGAACCGGAGCCGGAGCCAGAACCGGAACCATTGCCGGAGCCGGATCCTGAGCCCGATGAAGATCAAAAAGAAGAGCCGGAGCCTGATCCGGAACAAAACGGAGAAGAGGACCCCGGGGACGAAGAAAAAGACCCTGGGGATCCTGAAGATCCAGGAGACCCTGAAAAGCCAGACGAAGACAAAGATCCCGGGGAGCAGGAAAAGGAACCCGAAAACGGCCCTGATCAAAATGAACAGTCTGTGCCGGAGGATGATAACGATGATCAGGATTAAACCCGGGAGAAAACCAAATGGAGAGCTAAAAGTAAAACCCGCAGGATAGGCTCTTGAAGCTTATATGTCACCGGTTTAAGCGGAAATTATAGCTGACACTGTTTTTTGCGGCAGTTGAAAAAGGAAATGCCGTTCCCTGCGGAGAAAGGTAACGGCAAAGGAGCAGGAACAGAAAAATTTGACAGGGTTCCTGTTAGGTGCTACACTTTTTACAGTCAGGCACCCTTTAAGGATAGTCCTGTGAGGCTGGCAAGGGAGCGACAGTTTCAGAAGACATGTACCGCCCGCTCCCACTGCTTCGGGCGGTTTTTTAATGCGCCCGGGATCCTTCCGCCCACTGCTTCCCGGCGGGGCGGGGAAGGAGGTGATTAGATGGCGCTGCACCATAAGGCAACCGTGATGGATGAAAAATCGATGCAGCAGGCCCTCCGCCGCATCGCCCACGAAATTATCGAGCATAACAAGGGAACGGAAAATATCGTCCTGGTCGGCATCCATACCCGTGGTATCCCCCTGGCCAGGCGGATGAAGGAGTATTTAAAAGAAATCGAAGGTGTTGATATTCCTCTCGGTATCCTCGACATTACCCTTTACCGCGACGACCTGATTGAAAGGCACGACCAGCCCGTAGTTCATACCACCGATGTCCCCTTTGATTTATCCGGCAAACATGTAATCGTTATCGATGATGTCCTGTTTACGGGGCGCACGATCCGTGCGGCCATGGACGCCCTGATCGACCTGGGCCGGCCGGCCAGGATCCAGCTTGCCGTCCTGATCGACCGCGGCCACCGCGAACTGCCGATCCGGGCCGATTATGTGGGAAAAAATGTGCCTTCCTCGCGCAGCGAGGTGGTGGAAGTGAAATTAAATGAGATCGACCGGGAAGACCGGGTCGATATTTTGGAGAAAAAATCCGACTGATTATATCTGAAAGGGCTTCCTGTAAGCTTATTGCCGGAGGAGGTATTTGCCAGGTGCAGACTTTAAGGCGCAAAGACATTTTGGGATTGGAAGAAATTTCTGCCGAAGAAATAACCCTGATCCTGGAAACATCCCGTTCCATGCGGGAAATTATGCAGCGGAAAATCAAAAAAGTGCCCACCCTGCGGGGCCGTTCTGTATTGAACTTATTTTATGAACCCAGCACCAGGACCAAGGCCAGTTTTGAGCTGGCCCAGAAGTACATGAGTTCCGATTCGGTCAGCGTGGCCGGATCTTCCTCGAGCCTGGTCAAGGGAGAAACTCTAAAAGACACGGTCCGCAACGTCGAGATAATGGGCATTGAATGTGTAATCATGAGGCACCCGGTTTCCGGGTCTTCTCATTATTTGGCTCAAAACGTGGAAGCAGCGATCATCAATGCCGGTGACGGCATGCATGAGCACCCCACCCAGGGCCTGCTTGATATGTTTACCATCTGGGAAAAGAAAGGGCGGCTGGAAGAACTGAAGGTTACCATTGTTGGCGATATCCGTCACAGCCGGGTGGCCCGCTCCAACCTGTGGGGCCTGCAGAAGATGGGTTCAGAGGTGGTTGTCTCCGGGCCTCCGACTCTAATGCCCCCGGATCTGGATGTATTCGGAGTTAAATATTATACTGATCTGGAAGAAGCGGTTGAAGGTGCCGACGTGGTTATGGCCCTCAGGCTGCAGCAGGAGCGCCAGGAAAGCGGGTTATTTCCGAGTATGCGCGAATATGCTGAGCTATACGGGGTAATACCGCAGAAGATGGCCCGGGCTAAGGAAGACGCCCTGATTATGCATCCCGGCCCGATGAACCGGGGCATCGAAATCAGCTCCGAACTGGCCGACGGCCCCCGTTCTGTCGTTCTCGAGCAGGCCGCTTCAGGTGTTGCCGTCCGGATGGCGCTTCTCTATCTTTTGCTGGGAGGGACAAAGGAACAATGAAACAGCTCTTAATTAAAGGGGGCAGGGTCATTGACCCGGCCCGCAGCTATGATCAAACTGCCGATGTTTTAATCACAGACGGGATCGTGGAAAAAGTGGACCCGGCCCTCAAAACCCCTACCGGGGCGGAGGAAATCGACGCCGCTGGCCTGGTCGTAACCCCCGGTTTGATCGACATTCACGTCCACCTGCGCGATCCCGGCCAGGAATATAAAGAAGATATTCCTTCCGGAGCCAGGGCGGCAGCAGCGGGCGGGTTTACCACCGTGGCGGCGATGGCCAATACCGATCCGGTCGGTGACGATCCTTCCATGATCGGATATGTACGCAGGAAAGCGTCCGGAGCGGCGGCCAGGGTTTACCCGATTGGGGCCCTGACCAGGGGCCTGGAAGGAAAAGAAATGGCCGAGCTCGGCCGGATGAAGTTGGCCGGGGCGGCTGCTTTTTCCGACGACGGTAGGCCGGTAAAGAGTGGTATGATGATGCGCAACGCCTTGCATTATGCTTCGGGGATCGGGACTGTGGTCATCGCCCATGAAGAAGACCCCTACCTTTCTGCCGGGGGAATGATGCATGAAGGAACTGTCTCTTCTGTGTTGGGATTAAGGGGTATTCCTTCAGCGGCCGAAGAAGCCATGATCAGTCGCGACCTGTTGATCTTGAAAATTACGGGCGGCAGGCTCCACATTGCCCATGTTTCCTCCGCCGGGTCCGTGGAAATGCTGCGCCGCGCCAAAGCTGAAGGCTTAAACGTAACTGCCGAGGTTACCCCCCATCACCTTTTACTTACCGAGCGTCTGGTCAAAAATTCTGGTTACAACACCAATACCAAGGTCAATCCCCCTCTAAGGACCGAAAATGATCGCCAGGCCCTGTGGGCGGGTTTGCTCGACGGGACCATCGACGCTATTGCCTCGGATCATGCCCCCCACCACCCGGATGATAAAGATGTTGAATATGACTTTGCCCCCTGCGGGATAGCTGGTCTGGAAACCACTTTGCACCTCCTCTTGGACGAATTGTCTTCCGGCAGGGTCAAAGATTTTTCCCTGCCCCTGCTGGTGGAAAAGCTGACCAGCGCACCGGCCCGAGTCCTTGATCTTCCCGGCGGTACCCTGGAAGAGGGCAGCCCGGGTGACGTGACCATCATTGACCCGGACCGCGAATTTATTATCGACCCTGAAAAATGGTACTCCAAATCACGTAACACTCCCTTTGCCGGTAAACACCTCAAGGGGGCACCGGTCTATACTATTGTCGGGGGTGAGGTAACCATGAAAGAAGGTGTTGTGGCTGAAAGAGAATTCCAGGGGTAACTACCGGCAGGAAAGCTGTCCAGTTTTAGATAACCGGACTATTAAACCCGGGTTTTTCCGGCTGAGCCTTTATGCGCCGGCTATAGCCCGTTCGGTCAAACCCGGGCAGTTCGTGCAGGTTTTTATGCCTCCCGGGCAGAGCAATATGCTGCCCCGCCCTTTCAGTGTTTACAAGGCGGACACTTTGAGCGGTGAAATTTCTCTTCTGATTGAAATCAAGGGGAAGGGCACGGCCCTGCTTGCAGAAACTGCCCCGGGTGTTTCTTTGAAGCTGCTTGGCTCCCTGGGACGCGGTTTTCCGGACCTGCCGCCCCAGTCTCTCCTGGTAGCCGGAGGAGCGGGTATCGCCCCCCTGGCTTTTCTGGCGGCATCAACCGCAGCGCCGCGGACCCTGCTCTACTGCGCCCGCTCGGCTGACCTCCTGGTCTGTTCCGGTGCCGATCTGGAGCTGCCGGGCTTAAGCGTTGTGGAAGCCACCGATGACGGCTCCAGGGGTGTAAAAGGCACCGCCGCTGATCTTCTTTCCAACCGGATCAAAGGATCAGGGGCGGTTTTTGCCTGTGGCCCCCGGCCGATGCTGGCCGCCGTCAAAGAAATCTGCTCCCGGGCAAAAATTGAAACCTGGTTTTCCCTGGAGGAAAGAATGGCCTGCGGTATTGGAGCCTGTGTAGGTTGTGCCGTGGCCACAACCGGCGGGTACAGGCTGGTATGCAGGGACGGCCCCGTTTTTCCGGCAGAGGAGGTAATCCTTGATGGCTGAAAAAATTTTTGAGCCGGATTTAAGGGTCGACCTGGCCGGTATTGCCCTGGAAAATCCGATCCTGGCGGCATCGGGCCCATTTGGCTACGGGCATGAGTACCGGGAATTGACCGGTTTTAAAGATTTAGGCGGGATCATAGTTAAGGGTGTTTCCCTGGAGCCCTGGGCAGGCAATACTCCTCCGCGGCTGGCGGAAACACCTTCGGGCATGCTCAATGCGATCGGGCTTCAAAATCCCGGACTGGAAAGCTTCCTGGAAGAAGACCTGCCCCGCCTGCGCGGCTCCGGCCCGCGGCTGCTGGTCAATGTGGTCGGCTGCACTGTCGAAGAATATGTCGGGGTGGCTTCCGGGCTGGAAGGGGTAGAAGGGATCGGCGGCCTGGAATTAAATATATCCTGCCCCAATGTCAAAGCCGGAGGCATGGCTTTCGGGACCGATCCGGTTGCAACCGGGCTGGTGGTCGCGGCCGTGCGGCGTGAGACCACCTTGCCCCTCCTGGTCAAGCTGTCGCCCAACGTTGCCGATATCGGCGCCGTTGCCCGATCTGCCGAAGAGGCCGGTGCTGACGGCATCTCGCTGATCAACACCATTTCGGGGATGCTGATCGACACCGCTCATAAAAAGCCTCTGCTGGGCAATATTTTTGGCGGCCTTTCCGGGCCGGCTGTTATGCCGGTGGCCTTGAGAATGGTCTGGCAGGTTGCAGAAAAGGTAAAAATACCGGTCCTGGGCATGGGTGGGATTACCTCGGCCGATGACGCTCTTCAGTTTATCATGGCCGGGGCCCGGGCGGTAGCTGTAGGGACGGGTTTGTTTTATGAACCCCATCTGCCCTCGCAAATCAAAGCCGGCCTCCTGGAATACATGAAAAAAGAAGGCCTGCGCAACCTGGGTGAAATCGAAGGGATTGCCCGCCCCTGAACTGCTTCCGGAAGGCACAGGCAGGGATATCTGAAAGCTTCTAAGTACCCTTAAATGATTCAGAACCGGTCAGGGTAGGGGCTGGCAAAGCTGAAAGAGATGAAAGGAAGGGTTGCCGATGACAGATAAGAAAGAGCCTAAAACCGGAGCCGGCCGGCGAGCGGGAATTTCTTCAGAGCAGCTGATCGTAGCCCTCGATTATTCCGACCCGGGGCAGGCTAGGGAGCTGGTTGACCTGCTTGCCCCGCTTGGAGTTGGCTTCAAAGTAGGCCTGGAGCTGTTCCTGGCCGGCGGCCCGCCCCTGGTTAAAGAATTGGCCGGGGAAAGCCGGGTTTTTCTCGACCTTAAATTCCATGATATACCCAACACGGTGGCTGCCGCGGTCAGGTCCGCTGCTTCGCTCGGGGTGTGGATGCTCAACGTCCATGCCGCCGGGGGCAGGAAGATGCTTGCCGCCGCCCGGGAAGCGGTAGAGGGCTTGCCCCATAAACCCTTTCTCCTGGCCGTGACTGTATTGACCAGCATGGACGATCGGGAAATGGCCGAAACCGGCTGTCCCGGCAGCGCCGCCGATCGGGTGGTCCGCCTGGCCGGTTTGAGCAGGGCGTGCGGGCTGGACGGTGTAGTTTGTTCTCCCCTTGAAGTCGAGCCGGTTAAAAATAATATTGGAGGATCCTTTATAACGGTTACCCCCGGCATCAGGGCTCCCGGCGAGGACCCGGGCGACCAGTTCCGGATCGCCTCCCCTGCTCAGGTGATCAGGGCCGGGGGCGATTACCTCGTAGTGGGCAGGCCCGTTACCAGGGCCCCGGATTCTCTGGAGGCCGCCCGAAACATACTGGCCGACATGGATATTGACAGAGATGGATATTGACTTTTAAGGGAGGAAGAAAAGATTATGAAGGAAGACTGTAACCTGGATCAGGACGACCTGGTTGGGCTGTTGAAGCAGACCGGGGTGATCATGGAAGGGCATTTTCTGCTCACCTCCGGCAGGCACAGTGCCTGTTTTCTGCAGTGTTCCCAGCTCCTGCAGTACCCGCAGCACGCAGAAAAAGTTTGCCGCCTGATGGCTGAACCTTTCAGGAACGAAAACATCGATATCGTGATCGGGCCTGCCATGGGTGGGGTGATCCTCTCTTATGAAACAGCACGGGCCCTGGGAGCAAGAGCCCTGTTTGCCGAACGGACAGGGGAGGGGAAAATGGCCCTGCGGCGTGGCTTCCGGGTAGAAGCGGGCGAGAAAGTGCTTGTTGTGGAAGATGCGATAACTACCGGCGGCTCGGTTCAAAAAGTACTGGACCTGCTGGCCGGCACCGGTGCCGAGATTGCCGGGGTTTCGATCATAATCGACCGCACCTCCGGGCAGGTTGATTTCGGGGCGCCTCTTAAAACCCTCCTTTCGATGGAGATCGAGTCTTACGCCCCGGAGGATTGCCCGCTGTGCCGGGAAAAAATTCCCCTGAAAAAGCCAAAGGGCTAATGTCGGACCAACTGGGCAAGCCCGGATTATTTACCTATTACATTCACTCATTATTATATTTATAGAACGGGGAGTAGAATCATCACCATGCAAGAACAAATATATAAACGCTTAAGCAGGGAATTAAACATATCCGAAAAACAGGTGGCCCAGACGGCGGCCCTCCTGGACGAAGGAAACACGGTGCCTTTCATCGCCCGCTACCGTAAGGAAATGACCGGTGGGTTGACCGATGAGCAGGTCCGCCAGCTCGGGGATAAATTGGCCGGCTACCGCAACCTTGAACAGCGGCGCGAAGAAGTGCTGCGCTTGATCGAAGCCCAGGGGGCGCTCACTGAAGATCTGCAGGGGCAGATCAAAAAAGCGGCCACGGTTACGGAACTGGACGACCTCTACCGCCCTTACCGGCCCAAGAAAAGGACCCGGGCGCAGGTTGCCCGCGAAAAAGGGCTTGAACCCCTGGCTTTGGCCATCCTGGAGGGGTGGCTCGAACCGGAAGAAGAAGCACAAAAATATCTCGATCCCGAAAAGGACCTGCCCGACAGCGCGGCCGCCCTCCAGGGAGCTGCCGATATAATCGCAGAAATTATCTCTGATGATGCCGCGGTGCGCAAAGCCCTGAGGAAGATCTACAGTGGCAAAGCCGCTATCGAAGTGAACAAAAAAGACAATGTCACAGTCGGCACCTATGACGACTATGACGGCTACCGGGAACCCCTGGCTAAAATTAAGGGGCACCGGGTCCTGGCCATTAACCGGGGCGTCAAGGAGAAGGCACTTGATCTAAAAGTGACTGTTCCGGAGGAAGAAGCCTTCCCGGTTATCCTGGATCGGTACATCGGTACGGACCAGGGGCAGGCCTGCCGGGAGTTAATAGAAAGCGCTTCCACCGACAGCTACCGGCGCCTGATCCACCATTCCCTCGAAAGGGAGATGTGGCATGACCTGCTGGAACAAGCGGTCGAAGGAGCCCTGGTGGTTTTTAAAGAAAACTTGAAAAAACGGATGCTTGTCCCCCCGGTCCGCCACCGCCGGGTGCTGGGCTGGGATCCCGGCTACCGGACCGGCTGCAAACTGGCCTGCGTTTCCGAAACCGGCGAGCTTTTGGATACGGCGGCCATCTTTCCGACCGCTCCCCGTAACGATAAAGAAGGAGCCGCCAAAAAAGTGCTGCAGCTGCTGGAAAAATTCCGGATCGACTGTATCGCTATCGGCAACGGGACTGCTTCCAGGGAAAGCGAAGCTTTTGTTTCAGAGCTGATCGGGGAACAGGACCTGGCCCTGGAATACACTATTGTCAATGAAGCCGGGGCAAGTGTTTATTCAGCTTCCCCCGCGGCAAAAAAAGAGTTTCCCCATCTTGACGTGGCTGAAAGGAGCGCCGTGTCCATCGCCCGGCGCCTCCAGGATCCGCTTGCCGAACTGGTCAAAATTGATCCCAAAGCAATCGGAATCGGCCAGTACCAGCATGATATGCCAGCCCGGGAACTGGATTCTGCCCTGGCCGGGACGGTTGAAAACTGTGTTAACAGCGTGGGTGTTGATTTAAACAGCGCTTCGGCAGCCCTGCTTGCTTATGTGGCCGGCATCAATTCCTCCGTGGCGGAAAAGATTGTTACCAAAAGAAACGAAATCGGCACTTTTGAAAGCCGGGATCAGCTTCTGGAAGTATCCGGCCTCGGGCCAAAGGTATTTAAGCAAGGTGCCGGGTTCCTGCGCCTGCCCGACAGCAGCAATTACCTGGAAAGGAGCGCGGTGCACCCCGAATCATACGGCCTGGCCGGAAAGATCATGGCTGACCTTGGAATCAGCCCCGAAAACCTGGGTCAAACCGGTGCAGTGCCGGAACTTTCGAAAGAAGAGGTGGCCGAATTGGCTCTGCGGCTTGAGGCCGGTGAACCGACGGTTAAAGACATCCTGGAAGAGTTCCGTAAACCCGGCCGGGACCCCCGCGAAGATTTGCCCCGGCCGGTTTTTTTAAAAGCGGTGACAGAACTGGGCGACCTTGAGCCGGGCATGAACCTGATGGGCATCGTCCGCAATATTGTCGACTTCGGGGCTTTTGTTGATATCGGCGTCCACCAGGACGGACTGGTCCATATATCGGAGATCGCCGACCGCTACATCAGCCATCCCCTGGAGGTGCTGCAGATTGAAGCGGCGGTGCCGGTAAAGATCCTTTCCATCGACCGCGAGCGCGGGCGGATATCGCTTTCCATCAAGCAGGCGGAACAAGAAAAACAGGAAGGACAAGATACTCAACAAAATGAAACAAAATGAAAGGGAGTAATTTATCTTTCTGGTTGAGCGAATCGAGACAGCTCTTTTTTCTTTGCGGGCAACTGGAAGCTGACGGGTGGTAAAAGCCGGTTTGATTCCAGGAGAGGCAGGTAAAAAAAGCCAACAATTAAAGGAAACCCGGTAAACAGGAGATATTTCCTTCCCACGGGCATTACTTCCCAGAAAGCCTGGACAAAGCTGCGCCGGACCCTGGACAGGTCCGGGCGGGGCAGGCTGAAGCTAAGGCTGCCTTCTTCATCGATTACCAGCATCGATTCGTCTGTATTTTCCAGGGCGGTCTGCGGCTTGCCTTCATATTCGGCCCAGATGTGGGTTAAAGAGACGTTTTTCCGGTAGGGTATGTCCAGTTCCTCCATCAGGGAGGCGAACAGCAGATAGCGCGCCTTGCAGTCGCCGGTGCCCCTGGCCAGGGCTTCATTTAGAGCGGGGAAATACCAGGGCATGCTGTAAGCTTCCCAATCGTAACTGTAGGGTATTTTGTTGTATACAAACTGCTCTATTTCCATGGGAGTCTTGTTCTCCAGCTCCCGGGCATATTCGCTCACCATGCCCGGCATTACCGGCGGGTTTTTTAAGCGGTAAATGCTGGCGGCCAGATGATAGGGGTTGGGGTACATAACGTAAACACACCATCCCACCAGGAGGATGATCATAATCAGGGTTTTGTTTGGTATGGTTTTGTTGTAGTTAAGCAAGACTGTTCTTCCTTTGCTGCTTATTCTTGATGCCTAAGAAAACATAATCTATTTACAGGTAATCTTAACTTCTTTAATTATATTATAGACGGAAAAGTGAAAAAATCAAAGCCGGGCAGGGCTTTTTCACCGGGGCTGCTTCCAGTGGGCTGGTTTTGGCTTTCCCGTCCTGCTTTATTTGTAATTATTGTCACTTTTTTATAAAATAAGATTACATGCTTCTAAGTTTTATGGGGTATTCCCCGGGGAGGTTGCAAAATGAAATCACAACGCCTGTCTTTGATTACTGCCTTTCTCATTCTTTTCGCCGTTTTGGCCTGGTTATTAAGGGTTGATTGGGGACTTTTTGGTAATTTTTATCTCCGTTATATCAGCCTGCTTTTTGCCACACTGGGACTAACCTTTATACTGCTCCAGTTTGTGCTGGTATCCAGGGTTAAAATACTGGAGGACGGTTTCGGACTTGACAGGATGTTCCGCTGGCACCGCGTATTCGGTCGTATCGGCCTGATCCTGGTTCTCCTGCATGCGGTGCTGATCATTATTTTCCGCCTTGAACAGTACGGTGAAATATTATTTGAGCTGTTCCTTCTGGTCGGTATTGCCGCCCTGCTGGGGTTTATAATAACGGCCGGGGTGGCTTCCACCTATAAAAAAATCGGCCTGGCCTATGAAACCTGGCGTAATATTCACCTGGCCAATTACCTTTTATTCCCGGTAGCCATGGTTCATGCCCTCTATCAGGCCTCGCCCGGTACGCTCCTGTACTATTTTCTGCTGCTGCTGTCGGTCTTATTCCTGGCCGTGGTTGTTTACCGGGCCGCAAGGATCTTTTCCATTCGCCGCAATCCTTACGAGGTAGTCGAAGTCAGGCAGGAAGCGGAAGATATCTGGAGCCTGTTTTTTAAAGGGCCCCGCCTTGATTTTAAACCGGGACAGTTTATGTTTGTCCAGCTGTTAAGAAACGGTGAACTCTCATCATCCCACCCGTTTACCATATCCGCCAGCCCCACTGCCGAATACCTTTCCATTACCCCCAAGAAGCTCGGTGATTTTACCATGACCATAAAAGATACAAAGGTTGGGGACCGGGCTTTCATTGACGCCCCTTACGGGGTGTTCAGCTTTCTCAATTACGGCCGGGGCGAGCCGGTTTTCATTGCCGGTGGTATCGGTATCACCCCGTTTATGAGCATGCTCCGCTACATGTCCGATCAGAACCTGGATAAAAAGGTGACTCTCTTCTGGGCCAACCGTAGCGAGGAAAACCTCTGCTTCCGGGATGAGCTGGACAAGATGGAGGAAAAAATGCCCGGTTTGCAAGTCATCCCGGTCATGTCTAACCAACCGGACTGGCAGGGGGAAAAGGGCCATATCAAGGGGCATTTGATCCTGAATTATATTGAAACCACGGAGAACAAAGAATTTTACATCTGTGGTCCCCCGGCTATGAGCAGGGCCGTGATAAACGAACTTAAGCATTTGGATGTTTCCCCGCTAAATATCCACAGCGAACTTTTTGAGCTGTAATAATATAAAACCTGGGAGGGACCGTTTTGAGTGATTTGATCTTATATAACGGCCGGATTATAACCATGGAGAGAAAACCGGCCGAAGCGGAAGCCGTGGCGGTAACCGGCGACCGAATCACCGCCGTGGGGAGGACCAATGAGATTTTAACCCTGCAGGAGGATCGGGCCACCATGGTCGATTTAAAGGGCAGGGCCCTTCTGCCGGGTTTTAACGATAGCCACATGCACCTGGTCGGCTATGCCCTGACCGCGGAAAAGGCCGACCTGCGCCACTGTACCGGGGTAGACGAAATAGTGGAGGCCATCCGGAATTATATCATAGAAAACCGGGTTGAGGCAGGGCAGTGGGTCCTGGGCTGGGGCTGGGACCAGGGCCTCTTTTCCGATCCGCGCCTCCCCACCCGCGAAGATCTGGATCAGGCCGCCCCCGACCATCCGGTAGCGATTATTCGCACCTGCCTTCATGTCCTTTCCGCCAATACAGAGGCCTTGAAAAAAGCCGGTATCGATCGGGCGGCGGTACCGGTTGAGGGAGGCAATATCTCAGTCGATGCCTCCGGGGTGCCTACTGGAGTGCTGGAAGAGAAAGCGATGAGCCTGGTGACCGGTTTGCAGCCACCGCTGGACAAAGAAAAGCTGAAAGATTTGATCAAATCGGCTTCGGCCGACTTCCTGGCGGCCGGGTTAACCTCGGTTCAGACCGATGATCTGGCCAGCGTTGGAGGAGAACTTGCCTCGGGCCTGATCGATGCCTACCGGGAGCTGGAAGCGGCTGGAGAGCTGCCCCTGCGGGTAAACCTGCAGGCCTTTCTCCCGGAACCGGAGCAGCTGCGGTCTTTCCTCGGCCGGGGGTACCGGACCGGCCAGGGTGGAGATTATTTCAAAATTGGCCCGCTTAAACTATTGACGGACGGTTCTATCGGTGGCCGCACGGCCCTGGTTTCCGCTCCTTACGAGGACAGCCCGGACACATACGGGGTATCGGTCCTGGCCCGCGGGGAAGTGGAAGAGCTGGTCGACCTGGCCACTGAGCATGATATGCAGTGCGCTGTGCATGCTATCGGCGATGCGGCGGTCAAGATGGTCCTCGAGGTTTACCAGGAAACGGCCAGGCGCCATCCCCGGCCGGATCCGCGCTACCGGTTAATTCATGCCTCCATGGTCGGTCCCAGGATCCTGGACCGGTTTGAAAACCAGGAAGTGATTGCCGATATTCAGCCTTCCTTTATTCCCTCCGATTATATCCTGGTGGACCGGCACCTGGGCCCCAAAAGGGCCGCCTGGACCTACCGCTGGAGAGATTTCATTGATCGGGGCATCAGGCTGGCTGGCGGCTCCGACTGCCCGGTGGAAAATTATGAGCCCCTTGAAGGTATCCACGCCGCCGTGACCAGGCAGGATCGGAATGGCAATCCTCCCGGCGGATGGAATCCCGCCCAGTGCCTGGAACTGGGGGAAGCCCTTTATATTTACACCATGGGCTCAGCTTACTGTACTTTTGAAGAAAACGAAAAGGGCAGCATTGCCGAGGGCAAACTGGCCGACCTGGTGGCCCTGTCGGATGACATAACAGCCATTGACCCGTCCCAAATTGCCGATCTGAAGGTAGATTTGAGTGTTGTCGGCGGTAAAATTGCTTACCGCAGGGAGCCCCAAAGCTGAGCCTTATGATTGCAGCAGCCGGGATGCTAATCCCGGTAAACACCAGGGTTTTGCATTAATCCGAAGAGAGGTGGTTATCTTAAGTAAACTGACAGCGCTTGGCCGGCCAGTTGTTTTTAGCCATAGTACCAATCGCCTTGTGGTGCTTTTGTCCCTGGCCGTCCTGGCGGGCATTTTGATTTACCGCCTGGCCCTGGCCGATCCTTTCCTGGAAGCCATGAGTGCTGCCTCGGCATCTGCTTTTGCTTTTTTCCTTTGCTGGGCCATCAGCCGGGAACTCGATCCCATTTGCGAGTGGTCTGCCTTCGCGGGTTTGCCCTTGACCCTGGTTGCCGCCTTTATTTTAGGACCCCCGGCCCTGATTTCCCTGGTTTTTGTCCTGCTCCTCGGCAGGCTTATAAACGGGTCCACCGGCCGCAGGGCTACACCACTTGATCTGGCCATACTCCTGGTGCTGGGGACGGTCCTGTTCAACAACGGAGTCTTAACCGGGCTGCCGGTCCTGGCCGCCGCCTTTGGGATCGATGCTGCAACGGCCTCCACCGGAAAAAACCGGGCAGTAGCGGCCCTTCTTGCCCTGGCCCTGTTTGCACTCATGCTCCTCTTTTTTTATCCCGGTCATGATTATGATGCCGGGTTCAATATTTACACCGGCCCAGCCGCCCTGGCGGTTGTCATCTCAACTGCCATCCTGGCTTTGCGTCCAGGTAAAACCCGGGTTTTTGACGATACCGGTGCCGGGCCGCTCGACAACCGCCGCATTTTACTGGCCCGGGTTGTGGTAGCCATTTTTATTGTCAGCGAGCTTTATCTTAACGGTTCTGCGGCCCTGGTTATGTTTTACCCCGCCTGTTTTGCTTACCTGGGAACAGCTGTGTATAATCTTGCAAGGAGGGATAATCACTAAGGAGGGATAATCACTGATGGATAAAGAGACTTTCCGACGCTACGGACACGAATTTATTGACTGGGTGGCGGACTATTTTGAGGATGTGGAAAAATACCCGGTTCGTTCCACCGCCAGGCCCGGTGAAGTCAAAGCAGCCCTGCCGGACCGGCCGCCTTTGGCCGGCGAGCCGATTGAAACAATTTTTAAAGACTTCCGGGAGGTTATCATGCCCGGCATTACCCACTGGCAGCACCCGGGCTGGTTTGCCTATTTCCCGGCCAACAACAGCCCCGAATCGGTCCTGGCCGAACTGTTAACCGCCGGCCTGGGGGCGCAGTGCATGATCTGGCAGACTTCTCCCGCGGCGACCGAACTCGAAGAAGTGGTCATGCGGTGGCTCGGCCGCATGCTGGGCCTGCCGGAAGGAATGAGCGGGGTAATCCAGGATACTGCTTCCACGGCCACCCTGTGTGCATTGCTCACCGCCAGGGAGAAAGCGACCGGGTTCGAAGCCAACCGCACCGGCCTGCACCGCCCGCTCTGCGTCTACACTTCCGAAGAGGGCCACTCCAGCATCGACAAGGCGGTAAAAATTGCCGGTTACGGCATCGAATCCCTGCGCCATATTCCCACCGATGATGATTTTGCCATGATCCCGGAAGAGCTGGAGAAAGCGATTGAAAAAGACCGGGCAGAAGGGTTTGAGCCGGCCTGTGTTATCGGCACCGTCGGCACCACCTCTTCCACTGCGGTGGATCCCCTGCCCGAAATCGGGGCAATTTGCAGCCGCCACGGCCTCTGGTTCCACGTCGATGCCGCTTTCGGGGGTACGGCAGCCCTGCTTGATGAGAAAAAAGATTTGTTTGCCGGGGCCGAATACTTTGATTCCTTTGTGGTTAATCCCCACAAGTGGATGCTGACCAATTTTGACTGCTCCGCTTATTTTGTTAAAGATGAAGAGGCCCTGGTCCGCACCTTTGAGATCCATCCCGAGTACTTAAAAACCGGCCTTGATGCGCAGGTGAAAAATTTCCGGGACTGGGGAATCCAACTGGGGCGGCGGTTCCGGGCCCTGAAGCTGTGGTTTGTGATCCGCTCCTACGGGGTGGAAGGCCTGCGCGACATGATCCGTGAACATATCCGCCTGGCCAGCCTCTTCCGGCAGTGGGTGGAAGAAGACAGCCGCTTCGAGGTAATGGCCCCCGTTCAGTTCAGCCTGGTTTGCTTTCGTTTGAAAAAAGAAGGGTCCGATGAGCAAAAGCTGGCCCGCCTGAACGCCGAACTGCTGGAAAAGGTAAACCGGTCCGGCCGGGTTTTCATGACCCACACTTCGCTCAAGGGCCGTTATGCGATGCGGATGGCCATCGGCCAGCGGGCAACGGAAGAAAGGCATGTCCGCGAAGCCTGGGAACTGATTACCCAAACCGCCACCCGGCTGTTGCAGTCGTAATCAGAAAATATAAACTTTGATTTTTAAGGTTAAGTTAACCTTTTTGTGCTATAATAGCTTAAACTGACTGACCGGTCGGCCGGTATTGTTTCCGTTCCGTTCGTACCGGTCCATTTGACGGATAAAATCAATCCGGTCCCCGGACTTTTACATAGAGGTCCCGATCGGCGTTGCTTCACTGGAGATAGAACTGATGAACATATCCAAGCTCGCTGTTAAGCGGCCCGTAGCCACAGGCGCCATTTTGATCCTGATCCTGGTGATCGGGCTGGTGAGCCTTTACCAGAGTTCCCTTGACCTGCTGCCGGAAATTGAAGCCCCGGTGCTGGCTGTTATTACTCCCTTTCCGGGTAGTTCTCCCCAGGAGTCGCTGGAACTGGTTACCAAACCAATCGAGGAAAGCGTTGCCACGGTGGGCGGAGTCACCGGGGTCAATTCTATTTCCCAGGAAAACCTGTCCCTGGTGATCGTCCTGTTTGACTGGGGAGCCGATGTGAAAAGCCTGCGGGAAGACGTGCGGATGCGTATGGAACTGGTCAGCCTGCCTGAAAATACCCAGCGCCCGATGATCCTCGAATTTGATCCCACCCTGATGCCGATCATGCAGGTTTCGGCCAGCGGCGCCGACGATCCGGCCCGGCTCACTGCCTGGCTCAAAGAAACGGCCGCTCCCAGGCTGGAATCGATCCGCGGTGTGGCCGAGGTGCAGATCCAGGGCGGGGTGGAGGAGGATATTTTTGTCCGGGCCAATCCCGGGGAAATGTCTGAATACGAAGTTTCCTTTGAACAGGTGGCCAACGTGCTCCGGTCCAGCCTGATGGACTTTCCGGCCGGGATCATCGATCTGGAAGACCGCCGGGTCAGGCTGCGTTTCCTGGGCCGGTACGCGGAGCCGGAGATGCTTTCTGACCTGATTGTCGGTTTTAAAATTGACCAGGAAGAGCTGGAGAAACTGGTTGGCCAGGAGATAAATGTTGATTTAAACCGGATCATTGAAGAGCAAACCGCCGGCTTCGCCGGCAGCGGCTCTGGCGGAATGCCGGTGCGGGAACTGTACTGGGACGACATCTTTAATTTTAACGGAGCCACGGTTGTGGGAGGCAGCATTATCCTGCCCGTAAAGGATGCGGCAGCCGGCAGGGAAGATGTGGATCTCGAGAAGAGCATGCGCCTCTTTACGGTCCACCCCGAGATCACCTACCGGCCGGAAAGCAGGCACCTGGTCCTGTCCCTATCTTCACTGGGCAAAGCGGTGGTCCCGGCCGGCCGGGACCTTCCGGATGTTGTTGAAAGCGGCTCCATCACCCTCGGCGACTTATGGCTCATGGAGTACGCTGCCTGGGATAACGACCGGGTTATTGTCCCCCTGGACCCGGCCGCCCTGGGTAACTATAACCTTACTTCTGCTGAACTGGAAAGGCTGGCCGAAATTCATCCCCTGATCACTGCGGCCACTGCCAATTATGTCCTGATCAGTTTTCATGAAAACTGGCCCGAGATCCGCCAGGAGCCGCTTATTTCCATCCCCGACCTGGAAAGCTGGATTTCTGATCTCGAGGGCCGGGCCCGGCGGGGGCTTGATGATGCCTCCCGCGGTATAGAAGATCAGTTGATCGAACTGGCGGTGGAGATGATGGGCGGCAACTTGACCGGTGGCGGAGCGGGCGGCAACCCCTTTGCCGGAATAGATCTTGGCGATGATTTTCCGATCATCCCGGTAACGCTGGGCATGGTTGCCGGGATAGAGAAAGATGCTCACGAGCCGGTTTCCATTTCCCGGTACAACATGCAGCCGAGCATTAGCCTTTCAATTCAAAAAGAAGGGGATGCCAATACCGTTACTGTGGCCCGTCAGGTCCGGCAAACACTGGATGAATTATCCGAAGACAGTATTGGTTCTTTCTCCCAGATCCGCTTCAACACAATATTTGACCAAGCTGAAGAGATCGAACACGCCCTGGCTGACCTGGCCCGTTCACTGCTCGGCGGGGCCGCCCTGGCCATCCTGGTCCTGCTCCTGTTCTTGAAAAACTGGCGCACCACCATGTTTATCGGCCTGAGTATACCGGCGGCTATCATAGCGACCTTTACCCTGCTCTATTTTACGGATATAACTATTAACCTGATGACCCTGGGCGGGCTGGCCCTGGCCGCGGGAATGCTGGTCGACAACGCCATCGTGGTCAGCGAGAATATATACCGCCACTACCAGCTGGGTGAAAAGCCGGCCGAAGCCTCGATCAACGGGGCCCGGGAAGTGGCCGGGGCGATTACAGCCTCCACCCTGACCACGATCAGTGTGTTTTTCCCGGTGGTCTTTCTGACCGGCCTGGCCGGCCAGCTGTTCTGGGAATTTGCCCTGACCGTGGGCTGCGCCATCCTGGCCTCCCTGTTTATAGCCCTGACCGTGATTCCCCTCCTGGCCTCCCGTTCTCTGCAGAGAAGCGAAAGCTTAGATGCCGGACTTTCAAAGCCGCCCCGGCTACCCTCTTACCGCCGCATGCTTAAACTGGCCGTAAACCGCCCCTGGTGGGTGATCATCCTGGCCCTGGTTTTTGTGGCCGGCGGGGCATTCGGGTTTACGACCATGGGAACCGAGCTGTTTCCCAACCCTGAGGAATCGTCTTTTTCGATCAACATTACCCTGCCCCCGGGCGCCACCCTTGATCGGACCGATTCTTACGTGGCGGAGCTTGAAAAAATACTTGATGGCCGGGCGGAAGTGGACGGCTATTCGGCCCGGGTGGGGGGATCCGGCTTCATGGATATGCCGGGCGAGGGCGGATCTTCCAATGAAGGCCGGATCAGGGTGAATATTGATCCTAAATATACGGGGGAAATCGACCGCGTGATCGACGAAGTCAGGCAGGCGGCAGGCAAACTTCCCTACGAGGCGGAAACCGCGTTTTCCCGCCTATCCGTGCTGGATTCAGCCGGCCTGGAGACCAGCCTCGACCTGGTGATCAGCGGCGACAACCTGGAGCGGGTGATGGAGATAACCGGGCAGGCAGCGGAAATATTGTCAGCCCATCCCCAGTTTAGCGATGTTCAGTCTTCGCTGGAAGAAAATCGCCCCGAAGTCCACGTCCGCCTTGATCACAGCGAAGCGCTGCAGAAAGGGGTGACCCTGGCCCAGGTGGCCGGGGCGGTAAGGGAGTCCCTGGAAGGGGTGCCGGTGAGCCGGATCGAAACTGCCGGCGGGATCATGGAAATAGTGCTCGGTTATGAAAAAAAGGAAATCAAAACCGTTGAAGACCTGGGCGAGGTCGGTTTTTACACTGCCGCCGGCGAGTACGTGCGTATCAACGAAGTAGCCGAAATGGAAGAAGCTTTCGGGCCCCGCAGCATACCGAGGGAAAACCGGGAGATAGTGGGCCAGATTGAAGCCCAGTATGGAAGCCTCGACCTGGGCACGGCAACGACCGTGGCTTTAGAATCCCTGGAGGAGATCAATCTTCCCTCCGGCTATGAAATCAAGACGGCGGGCAGCGCCGTGATGATGGGTGATGTGCTGGACGAACTGGAGCTGGTCCTCGTCGTGGCCATGATGCTGGTTTATCTGGTTATGGCGGCCCAGTTTGAATCCCTGCTTCATCCCTTTATAATTATCTGCACCCTGCCCCTGGCTTATGCCGGATCGGTAATTGCTTTGATCATAACCGGCAACCACATCAGTGTGCCGGCCCTGATTGGCCTGATTGTCCTGTCCGGCATCCTGGTCAACGACGGCATTATCATGGTTGACTATATCAACCAGCAGCGAAGGCTGCACGGCCTTGCCCTTAAGCAGGCGATTATAGAGGGGGCAACAGCCCGCCTCCGCCCGATCCTGATGACCACGGCCACCACTGTTTTGGGGCTTTTCCCCCTGGCCCTCGGGATCGGTGAAGGAGCAGAACTGCAGGCTCCGATGGCCATTGCCATTATCGGCGGCCAGATCACGGGCACAATCCTGCTCCTGTTGGCCGTGCCTTCCATTTACAGGGTCCTCACCAGGGAGTATCCAGGCTTAATCGCTGCAGGTGGCTTTAATGGTTATGACGGTTTTGAAGCCTCCCCTGACTACGCGGTCGGGGAGCCCGGCAGTAGCTTTAGCTCATTCGGTCATCACGAAAGTACTGAATACAGCGCCCGGGAGCCTGAGCGGCGGTTGAACGGGAAAAAGAAAGACAGGGTGCTGGTCGGGGCCGTCCTGCGCATGGTGGTGGTGCTGATCCTGGCTGCGCTGATCCTGATCCTGCTCAATGCAGGGGGCCAGGAAACCCTGTTTGTGATCCGCTAACCGGTTTTTTTAGCCGGGCAGGCAGCCTGGAAGGAAGGAGTAAGGGCTGCCATATTAACATACATAATGGACTGATCCCAGTTTGGGCTGCCGGTTTGCTCACCAGGTTGGTTTTTTATTGAAGGTAAGAGATCCAGAGGAAGGGAGTTAATGCCGATGGTGTTCGACGAAAGCCGCATCAACCATAAAGAAGCAGGGTCCAAGAAAGAGCAGATATTGCACGCAGCCGTGGAAAAATTCCTGGAAAAAGATTTTTACCAGGTCACGGTAACTGAAATTGCGGAGCTTGCCGAAGTGGGCAAGGGGACAGTGTACGAATATTTCTCGAGCAAGGAAGAGCTGTTCAAGGAATGCTTCTCTTACTGTGCCGATGCCTACCTGAAGCTGTTTGAAGCCCACCTTGAAGAGGTTACCTCGGCCAGGCAGACCATGGAAAACATCTTCATCAATCACCTTGCCCTGATCAAAGAGAACCGCAGGAAGCTCCACCTTCTGTTCAACGAGCGCCCCCAGAGCTTTAAAGAGCTGCAGGACTGGATCTTGAAGCGGCGCCGGGAATTGATCGAAAGCGTAACCGGCTTGATTAAAGAAGGTATCAGGCTTGGCGAGATTCGCCCCGATGTTGATGTCGAACTGGCCGGCCGTTTTTTCCTGGCTCTGAACCACATGGTGATCGGGGAAATGGTAGTCTTAGACAATATCGAGGTGGAAGAAGAGCGGTTAAAAGATCTTCTTGATATTTACTGGAACGGGATCGGCAATAACCGATCCTGGCAGGGTCATTAAAAGGGATACGGTGACTTTGAACCGTATCCCCCTTACAATACTATTTCTCACTCAAACCTTGATCAGCCCCTGTCCGGTCAGAGCTTCTTTAGGCCAGGGCAGCCCCAATTCCCCGTCCGTAAGCGTTGGCGTTGGCAACTGCTTCCTCGTCCGGGTTCCAGAGCATCTTTAAGCCGTCACTGTTAATCAGCTCAAAACCGGCTTCTTCAAGCAGACCAGTGATTAGTTTAACCGATTCGCCGCTCCAACCGTAGCATCCGAAAGCACAGGCCTTTTTCTGCTGGAATTTAAGGCCCTTGGCAATTTCCAGCAGGGCGGCGATAGAATGCAGGAGTCTCTTGTTTATGGTCGGCGAACCCACTACAACCCCTTTGGATTTGAAAATTTCTGTAATCACATCGTTTATGTCGGACCGGGCGGCATTGTAGAGTTTGATCGTTATATCCGGATTGGCCTCCTTTATGCCGGCGGCAATCGCTTCGGCGCCCCGCCTGGTTCCGTCCCACATCGTATCGTAAACAATGGTGACCTGGTTTTCCTGGTAGGCCTGGGCCCACTCCATATATTTATTGACGATCTGCAGGGGATCCTTACGCCAGATAATGCCGTGGCTGGGACAGATCATGTCAACCTGGAGGTTAAGCCCGGTTACTTCCTCGATCTTGGAGGCGACCAGTTTGCTGAAAGGAGTGAGGATATTGGCGTAGTATTTAATGGCCTCGCGGTAGAGTTCGTCCTGGTCCACCAGGTCGTTAAACATGTGGTCGGAAGCATAGTGCTGACCGAAGGCGTCATTGGGGAACAAGATATTGTCTTCGGTCAGGTAACAAAACATGCTGTCCGGCCAGTGGAGCATTTTTGCTTCTACGAAAATCAGGTCCTTGTCGCCCAGGCTCAGCTTGTCGCCGGTTTTAACCGTATGGAAATTCCAGTCCTGGTGGTAGTGGCCCCGCAGTGATTTTTCGCCGGCCTGGCTGCAGTAAACCGGGGTGCCCGGTATCTCTCTAAGCAGTTCGGCCAGGGCGCCGCTGTGATCGATCTCGCCGTGGTTGGCAACGATGCAGTCAATTTCATTCAAGTCGATTTCTTTTTTCAGGTTTTCCACAAACTCTTCGGCAAACGGCTTCCAGACCGTATCGATCAAAACAGTCTTTTCGCTACCTTGGACCAGGTAGGAATTGTAGCTGGTCCCCCTGTGGGTGCTCAGTTCTTCGCCGTGGAACTTGCGCAGTTCCCAGTCAATTTTTCCAACCCAGGTTACATTGTCATTTACTTTGAAAGACATTTATTTGACCTCCATTTTAAGTTATTCCGGAAAAAAATCAGGTGCTGTTTAAAGAATCAGGACCGGATCATAACCAGCATCATTTTAAACTGTTCATTGGCTTTAAGGGCATGCGGTTTGTCGGCCGGCATAATGATCATTTCACCTTCCCGGACCTGGCGAGACTGGCCCGAGATGATTACTTCGGCGGTCCCGTCCAGGATACAGACCATGGCATCAAAAGGGGCGGTGTGTTCGCTCAGCCCCTGGCCCCGGTCAAACGCAAAGAGAGTAACGGTGCCCGTGTCTTTTTTCAGGATTTCTTTGCTGACAATTGATCCGTCCTGGTACTCGACCAGGTTTTTTAAATTTAAAGCCTGTTCTGCCAGGTTATTTTCGCCCATGCTATTACCTCCTCAAAAGTATTATTAATTTATAACCATATCAGTTAAGTATATTTTATCACAGGCCGGCCCTGGGCACAACCATTATTTCTAATCATTGTCCAAATCTTCCCACCGGGGGAGCCTGCTTTAAAATGGTTGCGGTGCCGTCCGCCCAGGCATAATTTCGGGCAGGAATCGGAAAGCTGCTGTCTAATGTTACAGGGTAATGGATTATTATGAGAGCGGGGGTGTGTAAGAATGGACAAAAAAAAGATCGTTATTATTTCCCTGATCGCCGTGGCGGTGATTGCGGTCGTGGCGCTGCCCTTTATTGACGGGGTCAGTCCAAGAAGAGAACCGGCTGCCGGGAAAGACCGGATCGTGGTCATCAAACTGCAAGGACCGATCCAGGAAAGTATGGGCAGTTTTTTTGCCGCCGGGATTTCCCCCGACTATGTTTATAATCAGCTGCAGCGGGCGGGAGAAGATCCCGATATCGATGGTGTGGTCCTGCGTGTGGAAAGCCCCGGCGGCTCGATAGCGGCCTCGCAGGAAATAGCGGCAATGGTCCGGGAGTTTGAAAAACCGATTGTAGTTTCCATGGCCGACATGGCTGCCTCCGGAGGTTATTATATTTCTGCCCCGGCTCAGGGGATCGTGGCCCAGCCGGGAACGGTGACCGGCTCGATCGGGGTAATCAGCAGTATCATGGATTTAGAGGAGCTTTATGACAAGCTGGGCATAAATGTGGAAACTATAAAATCGGGCGAGCACAAGGATATGTTCAGCCGGAGCCTGACCGAAGAAGAAAGGCAGATTATGCAGGATATATCGGACGAAGCTTATGATCAGTTTATTAACGAAGTGGCCGAAGGCCGGGATATGGGCATTGAGGAGGTCAGGGAAGTGGCCACCGGTGAACTTTTCCTCGGCAGCCAGGCCAAGGAACTGGGGCTGGTTGACCGCCTGGGCGGGGTGGATGAAGCCATCGATTACCTGGCCGAACTGAACAACCTGGAAAATCCAGTCCGCTACGAATTTCCGGCCCCTTCGCTGTTGACCCAGCTTTTTGATTACGGTTACAGTGTGCTCGCCTCACTGGAACGGGCCTTCATTGATCCGGAACTGATTCTGCTGGAAAAACTAAGGGAAGGCGTGCCTCCCGAGATCCGCTACCAGGTCAGGTAACAGTTTGATGTTTCCGCTAAGGCGCGGGGCCTGCTGCAGAGGCTGGTAATCGAAACCGCCCTGCCCGGATACCCGGGCAGCCTGCCGGGTAAGCTTTGCCCTATAAGAACGGATGGACGGACCTTGGCTTATCTTTTAGTTATAAATGGAAAGAAGTGAGGATATCAACCTGTACTTGGAACCGGCTTTAAATAAAGGAGGCATTCTTGTCAATGGGAGAAAAACTGCTTGAGTGGCTTTACGGCGTACTGGCCAGCCCGGTCCGCACTTTAAACGAAATTGCCCGGGAAAAGCCGGTTGGGCCTGCCTTTCTGGTTTACCTGGGAGTGGCCCTTCTGGTCATGGCTTCCAATATATTCGGCGACGGGGGATTTGCGGTCCTGGAGAAGTCAATGGCTGAACTGGGGTTATTCATACCTTCTTCGGTGATTATTGCCGGGGCGCTGGTTTTTGCTGTTGTATCTATCTTTATCATAACCGCCCTGCTGCACCTTCTGGCCAGGCTGTTTGGTGGCAGGGGCGGTTACTGGAACCTGTTCAGCGCTTACGCGTTTGCTGATTTTCCGATGATCATCAGCGTTCCCGTTACCTTTATCGCCGCCCTTGCGGGCACTGTGGGCGCTATCCTCGGCGGCCTGGTAACTTTCGGGCTGTCGATTTGGGTGATCGTCCTGCAGGTAATTGCTCTGCGGGAAAGCCACAACCTTTCCACCGGGGCCAGCATCGGCGCTTACGTGATCCACTTCGTCATCATCATTGCCGTTCCGGTGGCGATAGCAGTAGCCGTCATCGCGGCGCTGTTTGTTTCCATCTAAAAAGGGGCGCCCCGGTTTCACAAATAAATAACATCAGCAGCCGTTGAGATCATCGTCGGGCAGCATCAGTTCATCAAGCGGTTTAAGCGCCTCCACTACCCAGTTGAACCCGCCCTCATGGCTGGCCCGCTGCGCCGCCGGAGCGGCTTCGGCCATCATCTGGCGGACAATTTCACGGGCTTTTTCTTCGTCCCCGTGGTAGCGGGCTTTCCTGGCTTCCACGAGGGCCCGGTGGATTTTTTTCTTTAAGGCCTCTTTTTCGCCGGAGCGAAAGGGTTGCTTGTTGATATCTTTATCCATCATTTGAGGCCTGCTCTTACCCGGCATGAGTCAAGACAGGCCTTTCACCTCGCCTGGCTGTTATTTACATCATATTATAGCAGCTGGGATTGGAGCATACAACAACCTTCTTGGGATAGCTTCTTGGGATAGCAATGGATAGTAATTGATGAGGCCCGGATTAAAAAAATTGGGACATGGTTATAATAAATAGTGTTTATAAAAAGAAAAAAATAAGCGATAATAGTGGAAAGTTAAGCTAACCTGTAAATGAAGAGGTGAACAGTTGTCAGGGACAGAGGCGGAGATGAAAACAACCGTGAGTTCGATGAACTCGACCGGGAAATAATTGAAGAGATAAACCGCAAATACGAGCAGGGGGAAGAAGATATAGACCTTGCCGCCCGCTACAGGAGGCGCCGGTTTATTATGGGGATTACAGCCCTGATTGTGGCCGTTGCGTTCCTGTTTTCGGTAACCGCCCGCTGGCTGCAGGTTTTTGCCGGGCCCACCCTTGAGTTTTTGCAGGAGTCATGGGCCTTATCGGATCACCCCGTAGTCGAGGAGACCAGGAACGCGGTGGTCCAGGTCTATGTCGACTCGGCCGCCGGCGCGCCCGGAGGGCAAAGGCGCGGCAGCGGCTTCAATATTGATCCTGAAGGTTTAATTGTAACCAACCGCCATATGGTGGAAGATGCTTCAGTGGTGAGGGTTTCTTTTCCGGGCCGGGGCACTTTTATCGCCAGGGGCTGGGAAGTATCGCCCCACGTGGACCTGGCCGTAGTCGAGATTGAGGGAGAAAATCTGCCCGCCGTTCCCCTGGCAGCACAGCCGCCTCCACCTGAACGGGAGCTGCTGGTGATCGGCAACCCGCTTCAATTTGCCCGGATAGCCAACAAGGGCCTTTTGATTGGCCACTCGGAAAACCCCAGCCGGGATTTACCCTTCCTGGTGATCAGGGCCGCAGTGTACCCCGGCAGCAGCGGCAGCCCGCTGTTCAATGAAGATGGCGAAGTGGTGGGGATTGTGTTTGCCACCCTGCGCAATTCCGATCCTTCCGAGGTGAGGGGACTGGCCGTGGATGTCAGGGAACTGGAGTTGTTCCTGGAAGAACTGCCGTGATCATAAATACTCGCCGGCTTTCCTTATTCTGGTGCATCCTGCTTTCTTCCATCAGCACCGTTTTATGCTTTCCAGGTCCTGTAGCTTTTATATCCGGGGCAGGCTGTAATTAACAGATGATTTACAGACAGTGAAAAAAGCCCGGGGGAGCTGTCCCCCGTGCTTTTGGGGTGATCTTTGCTATATTATGTCGTTTTGGGTTTAGGCTTGGGCCTGGTGTAACGGTTGATCAGAGGTACGAACAGGTTCATGCCAATAATGGCAAAAGTTGTCCCTTCCGGCAGCCATCCCCACAGGCGCATCGCCATGATGATTATACCCACCCCGAAGCCGAAGATGTAACGGCCGGGCTGAGTTTTTGGCGAGCTAACCGGATCTGTGGCCATGAAGAACGCGCCCAGGAGCAGGCTCCCGGAAAGGAGATGGAACAGAACACTTTGCCCCGTAAGCAGGGAGATCAGAATGACGGCGGCCAGGCAGCTGGCCGGGATGCGCCAGTTGGCGTAGCGGTGGTAGATTAACCAGCCTCCGCCGATCAAGATCAGGAGCGCTGAAGCTTCGCCCAGGCTTCCGGGGACGGTTCCCAGGAACAGGTCCTGCAGGGGGGTAAGGACGCCTTCACTGCGGGCAATTTGCAGGGGAGTTGCCGTGGCCGTCCCGTCAACGGGAGCCAGCCAGGGGGTCATTGTTCCCGGGAAGGCGTAAATAATAAACAGCCTCCCGAACAGGGCCGGGTTAAAAATATTTTTCCCGTAACCGCCGAACAACTGCTTGCCGATGACAATTCCGAACACCGCGCCGGCCGCCACCACATAAAGAGGAAGAGAAGGCGAAACGGTCAGGGCCAGGAGCAGTCCGGTCACGACGGCGCTTAAATCTTTGATTTTAAGCGGTTTTTTTGTTGTATACTGGTAGAGGGCTTCCGAGGCAACCGCCGCGGCAACGCTGACGACAATAAGGAGTACGGCATTGAGGCCGTAAGAGTAAATGGCAAAGATCGTTATTGGCGCCAGGGCAATGAGCATACCTTTCATCATTTTCATGTTTGGACCTCCTTATCTATATAAATATTATAGGGCAAATAGGGATTTTGATCAATTTAGGCCGCCTTATCTTATCTCCCTGCAGGGCGGCCTCCTTCACCAGGCAGGATTTAGGGCGGTCCTGCAGAAATATTAGCAGGACCGTTAATTAATTTTTAATCAACGCTTATACCAGTAAGGAAGCAGTTTATCCGTTGTAATTAAAGGGGGAAGTTGCTATTTCTGATTACAGCAGGCTGGAAGAGATTTTCAAGCGTTACAGTTTTGATGATTTCCGATGGATCAAGGCCTCCCAGATTGAAATTGCCCACTGGGTGCGTTTCAAGTGCACTTTTGGCTGCACCAGTTACGGCAAAAAGGGTTCCTGCCCGCCCCAGGTGCCTTCAGTTGAGGAGTGCCGCGCTTTTTTCAATGAATACGAGTATGCCGTAATTTTCCACCTGGTTAAAAAGGTTGACCGGCCCGAAGATCGGGTACCCTGGAGCAGAGAGGTAAGTAAAGAACTGCTCAAACTGGAAAGGGAAGTATTCTGGGCCGGCTACCACAAGGCTTTTGTGCTGTTCATGGACGAGTGCCGCCTCTGTGCCAGCTGCACCGGGGAAAGAGAAGCCTGCGTAAATAAGGAAGACTCGCGGCCCGGCCCCGAGTCTCTGGCAGTGGACGTTTTTTCTACGGTGCGCAGTGTGGGTTATCCGATTGAAGTATTGCACAGCTATGACCAGGAGATGAACCGCTACGGCTTCCTGATGGTTGAATAAAAATATCTGATCAACATTTATAAAAAAGCCCCCGGCCGGATTAAAACGGTGAAGGGCTTTTTCATTATTCTTCTGTTTTAAAAAGTCTTTCCTTGTTTGCTCCCCGCCTCATTCCCCTTCCGGGGTGAAGCTCCTGGCGGCCAGTTCCCTGTCCAACATCAGGATGCCGTGGCCCTGTTCTCCAACCCGCTTGATCTGGTTTAACAGCTTGCCCATGGTTGCTTCTTCTTCCACCTGTTCGTCTACGAACCACTGCAGGAAGCTGATGCTGGCGTAGTGCTTTTCTTCCTGCGCCACGGCCATCAAATCGTTGATCAGGCTGCTGACCAGTTGCTCGTGCTCCAGGGCCAGGGTAAAGATCTCTTCGGTCGACTTAAAATCACGCTTGGGATTTTTAAAGCCGGTAATAACTGCCTCTTCTCCCTGGTCAATGATAAAGTTAAAGAATTTCATGGCATGGAACCTTTCTTCCTCGGCCTGGACCAGGAAAAAGTTGGCGAAACCGTCCAAATCTTCCTTTTTGAAGTAGGCCGCCATGGCCAGGTAATAGTGGGCGGAATAAAACTCGTGGGTAATCTGTTCATTTAGTTTGGCCAATAGTTTTTCTGATAGCATATCGGTCATCTCCTTTTTGTTTATTATATCATATTTGACCAGTATTTCTACTATAATAATCACTTAACCGGATATTACCGCTCCCAGAAACCGGGCAGGCGACTGATAACGGCAGTCGCAAAAGTGTGCCCCACTATCAGGCTGGCGATCACCGCAATAATATTCTCGGTGTAGTAAGCGGTTGTAACCATTATTATGGCCATTATCGCGATATAGAGGAGAGAGTGGACCCAGTCCGGCATTTGCTGTTCAATCCTTTCCAGGGGCGGTTAAAAAAAGTTGCCAGGCCCATGTTTCCTGACAACTTTTAATATGCGACAGCAGCTTGCCTGGATTATTCTGACTGCTGTTCGAACCTTTGATTAAACCGGGTTTTGAAATGCCGCCATGGGAACCCGGATCCTGTATTTAAAAAACTTACTTTAGACCTTCTCCAGGTTAACCGCGCAGACCTTCAGTTCCGGGATGCTCGCAACCGGGTCCAGCTCGGAGTTAGTCAGCTGGTTGGCGCAGGTTTCGGCGAAGTGGAAGGTCATAAAAACCGTTCCCTCTTTTAATTCCGAAACGGGCTTGACTTCGGCTTCGACTTCGCCCCGCCTTGAGCTCAGGCGGACCCTGTCGTTTTCATTCAAGCCCAGGCGTTCGGCATCTTCCCTGCTGATCAGGGCTTTTTCCACCTCGTAGAGATCGCTTAAGCCTTTGGACCGGCGGGTCATGGTCCCGGTATGGTAATGATAAAGTGATCTCCCGGTGGTAAGGATAAACGGGTACTCTTTATCAGGAACTTCCGCCGGGGGCTTGTATTCGACCGGTTTAAACTGGGCTTTGCCGCTTCCGGTCAGGAACTTTTCGCCGTACAGGATTGGTGTACCGGGGTGGCTCTCATCAGGACAGGGCCAGCACAGGCCGCCTTCCTCGAGCCTTTCGTAGGTGATGCCCTTCCACTTCGGGTTTAGTTCGCCGATTTCTTTCATTACCTCGGCCGCGCCGCTGTATTCAAAGCCCTTCAAGCCCAGCTTTTGACCCAGTTCAGACAAGATGTCAAGGTCGCTCCTGGCTTCACCGGGGGCGTTAATCGCCTTGCGGATCCTCTGGACCCGCCGTTCGGTATTGACGAAAGTGCCGTCCTTTTCGGCGAAGGAAACCGCAGGCAGGACCACATCGGCGTAATCGGCGGTTTCGGTGAAAAAGAGGTCCTGGACGATGACCAGGTCCAGCTTCTCCAGGGCCTCAGTGATCTTGCAGATATCCGGTTCACTTACAACCGGGTTTTCGCCCATCACGTATACCCCTTTGATTTTGTTTTCCAGGGCGGCTTTGAACATCTTGGTCATGGGCATGCCCGGCTGATCCGGAATTTCAGCGCCGTATGCTTCAGAGAACTTCCGGTTCGCTTCAGGCGAGCTCACCGGCTGATAGCCGGGAAAAACATTGGGCAGTGCAGCAACGTCGCAGGCTCCCTGCACATTGTTCTGGCCACGCAACGGATTGACTCCGCCGCCCCGTTTGCCCATATTTCCGGTCAGGGTGGCCAGGCCGGCCAGGGCCAGGACATTGTCCGTTCCGCTGGTATGCTGGGTGATCCCCATGGTATAAAGGATGGCCGCCGGGTCGCTTCCGGCATAAATCCTGGCCGCTTCGGCGATCTTTTCAGCCGGCACCCCGGTAATTTCAGCCATCTCATTTAAGTCGATGGCGTTTATCTTTTCGGCATATTCCTCGAATCCTTCGGTGCGGTTCTTGATGAACTCTTCGTCATAAAGCTTTTCGTCCAGGATTACTTTGGCCATGCCCTGGATCAGGGCGGCGTTGGTTCCCGGCTTAAGCTGGAGGAACACATCTGCTTTTTCGGCGATCTTGATCCGCCTGGGATCGGCCACGATCAATTTGGTGCCGTTCTTGACGGCCCGCCTGATCCGGTAGCCGATAACCGGGTGGGTTTCGGTGGTGTTGGAACCGATAATGAAAAAAGCTTTTGCCTCGTCGGCGATGTCATCGATGCTGTTGGTCATCGCTCCGCTTCCGAATGTTGCAGCCAGACCGGCTACAGTCGGAGCGTGTCAGAGGCGGGCACAGTGGTCCACGTTGTTTGTGCCCATGGCCCGGAAAAGCTTCTGGAAGAGGTAGTTCTCTTCGTTGGTACAGCGGGCCGAGCTGATCCCTCCCAGGGCGTCGGCGCCGTGCCTGGCCTTGATATCGCTCATTTTATCGGCAATGAAGTCTAAAGCTTCGTCCCAGGAAGATTCTACAAAAATCCCATCTTTTTTAAGCAGTGGTTTCTTGAGCCGATCGGGATGGTTAATGAAGCTGAGCCCAAACCGCCCCTTTACGCAGAGGTCACCGCGGTTGACTTCGTTATCCCGGTTCCCGTCGGCCTTGACCACATGGTCTCCGCGAACACCGAGCTTGATACCACAGCCCACCCCGCAGTAGGTGCAGACGCTTTCCACTTCGCGTTCCGCTACGGCTGGTTCGGCCAGGTAGAGGGCGCCGGTCGGGCAGCGCACCACGCATTCGCCGCAGGACTCGCACTTTGAATCCTTGATCGGTTTGTCACCCAGGACGCTTACCTTGGTGTGGAAGCCGCGGAAGGCGAAATCGATGGCCGCCACTCCGTTGATTTCCTCGCAGGTGCGGATGCAGATCCCGCACAGGATACACCGGGTAAAATCGCGGTGGAAGAAGGGGTTGCTGTCGTCCGGTTTGACCGGCTCAACAGTGCGGCGGATCTGCCTCATCCGTTCCTGGTTGACCCCGACAAAAGCGCTTACTTCCTGCAGCCTGCAGGTATTGTTCCGCGAGCAGCTCTGGCAGTCCTTGTTGTGGCTGGCCAGGATCAACTCCACGTTGGTCAGGCGCACCTGGCGCACTTCTTCCGTATCAGTTTTAACCACCATGCCGTCTGTAACCGGGGCCCGGCAGGCGGTGACAATCTTGCCGTCGGCATCGACCATGCAGACTCGGCAGCCGCCGAAAGTGGAAAGATCAGGGTGATGACAGAGGGTGGGGATATAGATGCCCGCTTTTTCCGCTGCTTCTAATACGGTTGCTCCCTTTTCGACTACAATTTCTAAACCGTTGATCGTAACTTTAAACATCGGTTAACCTCCCTCTAGCCGCAGCAGCCAGATTTTCTTTTCCTGTCAGGCGCTCCACGGCGCTGAAGCGCTCGGGGCATTCCTGGAAGCAAATGCCGCACCTGGTGCACTTGCTCTGATCAATTTTATGCGGCACTTTCTTCTCGCCGCTGATTGCCTCCACCGGGCAGGCCTTACGACAGCGCCCGCAGGCGGTGCATTTTTCTTCATCGATATGGAACACGATCAGGTTTTTGCAGACCAGGGCCGGGCAGGCATGATCTTTAATGTGGGCTTCGTATTCGCCCTGGAAGTACTGGATTGTACTCAGGACCGGGTTGGGCGCTGTCTGACCCAGCCCGCAGATGGAACCTTTGATAATCGAGTTGCCCAGCTCAAGCAGGTGTTCGATGTCGCCTTCGCGGCCCCGGCCCTCGCAGATGTCATTCAGCACTTCAAGCATCTGCTGGGTGCCCTGGCGGCAAGGGACGCACTGGCCGCACGATTCCTCGAAGGTAAAATCAAGAAAGTAGCGGGCCACGTCAACCATGCAGGTCGATTCGTCGATTACGACCATTCCGCCGGAGCCCATCATTGAACCGGCCTGGACCAGGGTGTCGAAATCAACCGATAAGTGCAGTTTGTCTTCCGGCAGGCAGCCGCCCGAAGGCCCTCCGGTTTGGACGGCCTTGAATTTTTTGTCATCCAGGATGCCGCCGCCGATTTCGTGAATAATTTTGCCCAGTTCAATACCCATAGGCACTTCGATCAAACCACTGCGGTTGATCTTACCGGTCAGGGCGAATACGGCCGTGCCCGGGCTGCCCTCGGTGCCGATACTCTTAAACCAGTCGGCACCCTTGCTCAAAATCTGGGGCACAACCGAGAAGGTTTTGACGTTGTTCAAGAGGGTCGGTTTGCCCCACAGCCCTTCTTCGGTGGTCCTGGGGCGGGGCAGGGGTTTGGGCCAGCCGCGGTTGCCTTCAATGGACATGACCAGGGCCGTAGATTCGCCGCAAACAAAAGCGCCCGCGCCTTGGAAAATTTCCAGGTCAAAGTTAAAGCCCGTGCCCAGGATATCTTCGCCGAGCAGGTTCTTCTCCTTGGCCTGGGCAATGGCCTTACGCAGCCGCTTGATGGCCAGCGGATATTCGGCCCGCACATAAAAGTAGCCTTTTGATGAACCGATGGTATAACCGGCGATGATCATTCCCTCGATTACAGAGTGAGGATCCCCTTCCAGCACCGAGCGGTCCATAAAGGCCCCGGGGTCGCCTTCGTCGGCGTTGCAGATGACGTACTTCTGGTCGGCCTGGGGCTTTAGGCAGGACTCCCACTTGCGGCCGGCCGGGAAGCCGGCGCCGCCCCGCCCGCGCAGGCCGGAATCTTTAAGCACGCCGATTATGTTTTCCTGCTTCATTTCGAGTGCTTCGGCCAGGCCCCTGTAACCGCCGCGGGCGATGTATTCGTTGATATTTTCGGGGTCAATTACCCCGCAATTTTTTAAAATAACTCGCTGCTGGTTTTTGAAAACATCGCCGGTGTCAATCTGTTCAACATCTTCAGGCCCGCCTTCCCCAAAATACCCGAGAGTCAGGTCGGGGCGATGGTCATCGTTAACAACATAGCTTTCCACTATTTCTTCGGCCAGCTCCGGGGTTACACCCTGGTAGGAGATGCGCGGCCGGCCCGGTTTGATTACGTCCACCAGGACTTCGGCAAAGCACATCCCGATACAGCCAACTTCCTTAATGTCGGCTTTAATATTTTCTTTCTCCAGCTTATTTTGAATGGTTTGGACTACCGACTGGGCCCCGGTTGCGTTGCCGCAGGTGGCGCAGCCGATGTAAATCTGGGGGATGTCGTTGTTCTGTTCTTCCTTTAAAGCTTCCAGGGCTTCTTTTTCGATGGTATCAAACTTCTGGATCACTTTGTTCTAGAACCTCCTTTGCCTGCTTCGGGGCAAGCCGCCCGAAAACATCGTCATCAACCATGACCACGGGGGCCAGCGCACATGAACCGACGCAGTTTACCCGTTCCAGGCTGAACTTGAAGTCAGGGGTGTTTTCACCGGCTTTGATCCCCATTTCACGTTCCAGGGCCTCCATAACCTGCATGCCGCCGCGGACGTGGCATGCCGTTCCCAGGCAGACCTTCACTATGCGTTCGCCGCGGGGGCTGAAGTAGAACTGGGAATAGAAAGTGGCGGTTCCATAAACCTTGCTCTCCGGGATGCTGATCATATCGGCAATCTCGCGGATTGCTTCTTCCGGCAGGTAGCCGACTTCATTCTGGACCGCCTGAAGCATGGGTATAACTTCGTTGGGCTTACCTTCAAAACCTGACAAAGCCTTGCTGGTTTGTTCCTGCAAATCCTTCCCTCCATTCAATTATCTTTAAATTTTCGCGCAAAGTTTAGCAAATGCTAAATTTACTCACTTATATCCGAATCTATTTTCTCGATCCATTCAGTAAATTCCTGCCCGGGCCAATAAGAGTAAAAATTCAAAAAAACAGTTCGTAGCAAACCTACATCATGGACATAATGATAATAGGAACAAATAATTTTATGGAAAGCAGGCGGCAGAGGTGGAGCATGGAGACTTTAAATGGATCCAGGTCATGCTTAATGGCCAACGAAGTCATTAATGTGAATCCGGCGGGTGCAGCCGCCAGAAAGCTGGTCGGAAAATCCCAGTCAGTGAGGCGAAAAATAAGCCAGGCAACTCCGAATGAGCTGACAAACATGGCTCCCGTGGCAATTAGAACGGGGATCAGGAACTTTAGGTTGGCCATGGTGCTTATCATTTCTGGAGTTATATGGTCGGCCAGGTTAATACCAATGGTCACCAGCAGGATGCCGAGCAGGCGTTTTGGAACCCTGCTTACCGGAACGCCGGCAACTGAAACAGCGGCTACAGAAAAGGTAGAACCGACCATTAAACCGGCCGGGACGCCGAAACTGTGAAGAATGAACCCTCCTGCTGCGGCGACTGCTACTGTGAATAAGACTCGCGGCCATGATTGCCTGGTTAACGACCACAGCTGTTGTAAGTTACTGTGGTTCAGGTTTCGACATATTTTAGCTCTGTAGTCATTAAAAAACTGACTAACTTGCCAGACGTTGTCCTTACTTCCGTGTTTGGATTTGCTGGCGCCGAAGGTTGGACCTGAGTCGTTATTAAGACGCGGTAAGTTTTCAGAATCGGGTGGCTCTTTCTTTCGGGCCGGGTTTTTGATCTGATTTCGAGCCTCGATCCTTTCCAGGATTATTGGAAAAAGCATTACTGAACCAATCATTCGAAACATGTGCATAAATATAACTATGGCGGAACTGGCCCCGGAAGCGACAACAAGGATCGAAATTTCAGGCAGGCCGCCCATGCTGGCTGATAGAAGAGCCGTTGTGGGATCCATGTCTGAATAGCGGTTCAGGAAAAACCCAATTATAATGAGCATCGAAAAGGTCCAGGCTATGACAATCAGCGCTGATACGCCCATAGTCTTTAGCTGGCGGGCCGAATTTTTGTCAAGCATGGAGCCGACAAAAATACCGATAATGATCTGGGCAATGGGAAACAGCATCTCCGGGGCGGGAGGCAGTTCGATCCTTAAGGTGCGTAGGGCCCCGATCAAGACGATGGGGCCGAGTATTTCCGGGGCCGGGAACCTGAGCCGATACAGTATAAGCCAGCCTGTCAGGCCCAGTCCGAACAAAAGCGCTGTATCCTGCAGGGTTTGAAATAACATGCTTATATTATAGCACTAAGCTTCGCTTAATGCTTTTGATGGGCATACCGACCGGGGTCTTAAGCATCCCCGGGGGTGAAGCCGGGCTGTTTACAGCTCCCGTTCTTCAATTTTGATGCCCCGGCGGCCCAGTTCGCCGAAAAAGGCTTCGCAGTCGACAGCATTGTCCGCCTCCGGACCGAAAACCCCGAACCGGGGAATCCGGTTTTCAGCCATCATGATGGTGCCGATGCTTAAAGGCAGGCCGGTCAGTTTGCGCATCGGGCCTGCTGTGCTAAAGGACAAGTGCAACGGCCTGTCGTTTTTGGTCCCGCTTACATCGACCCTGATCCCGGACAGGCTGCGTTTTTTATCGGCCGGGAACAGGGGAGTGACAATCTTAAAAAACCAGCCCAGGGCCTGCTTGGCCAACCGGTTCCTGGTCAGGCCGAGGGAGGAAACAAACTTGGCCAGCAGGTTGATATAGTGCTCGACCATCCCGCCTTTTAAGACAACTTCCTGCAATCTTTCCAGGTAAAGGGGGATGGTAATCGGTTCCGGGTGCCCTAAATGATAAGTATTAACCTGGCCGAGAGGTGATGAAAATTGCACGGTTTCTTTTTCCGAACCGGCCTTGATCCGCTCTGTTTTGCCTCCCCGGTAGGATACCACCCGGTCGGTGAAAATGTGGATCAAGTGAAGAATCACGGCCAGACCCTTCGAGTCGCCCACACTGCCGGCCCAGTAAATGCGTACAGCAGCGGCCTGGTCGAGCCGGTTATAGCCCCTGCGGGCAAGCATGTTGCTCAGGCCCGGGGTCCAGCCCAAACCGGTCAGGATGCGGCGGCCTTTCTGGCGGGCTTCCAGATCCAGTTCGAGGACCGATTCGACCGCATCGTGGTCGTCGCAGATACTGACATAGTTTGCACCCGCCTCAATAGCCGCCTCTACGATGGGGCGCTCGAACAGGTAGAAGGGGCCCAGGGCTCCGGCCACGGCGGCGCTTCCTTTCATGACCTCAACCAAACTTTCCCGGGACCGGGCATCGACTTTTTCCACGGTCAGCCTTTCATCTCCGAGTTCCTTGGCCAGTTTTTTCCCTTTGTGTTCGTTCATGTCTGCAATGACAATTTCAGTGGCCCTGGAGTAGCGGGCCAGGTCGCGGACTACTCCGGCGCCCATGTCCCCGGCTCCGCCTAAAACGACTATGCGCAAATCCTATCACCTCTTTATTAATATATTTCAACACCCCCGCTGCAATTCCTTTCGCCGGGAGTGCCGCTTTAAGCTTTAGCAGGATATGATATAATTAATAAAGTTCGGCTGTAACCGGCCGGAGGAAGAGAGGCATTTACGGTTCATGTTCCCACTGCGCGACACAATTACCTATCACGGCGCCGTTGTAGCCACCATCGGCATGGTCGTACTAAACACCCTGGCCTTTTTTTACCAGCTTTCTTTCGGCCCCCAGATGATGCCCGTTCTTTTTTACAACTTCGGGTTTGTGCCCGCCTTATTTTTCCAGGACCCGGTCGGTGAATCCTGGACCATCTTTTCCAGCATGTTTATGCACGGATCTTTTGTCCACCTGCTCGGCAACATGTGGTTTATCTGGGTCTTCGGCCCCGCCGTTGAGGGCCGGCTCGGCTTTAAGCGCTTCATGATTCTTTATTTGCTCTCCGGGGTGGCCGCCGCCCTGGCCCAGGGATTTTTTATGCCCGCCAGCGATATTCCCATGGTCGGTGCCTCCGGGGCGGTATCCGGCATTCTGGGCGCCTACCTGGTCCTCTTCCCCCGGGCCCGGATTTTAACCATTATTCCGCCCTTTATATTCTTTTTCTTCTGGCTCCCGGCCCCCATCTATCTCGGTTACTGGGTCCTGATCCAGTTTGTTTTTGCCGTTTCCGGCCAGCCCAGCGTGGCCTGGTGGGCCCATATCGGCGGATTTGTTCTCGGCATGATCCTGATCCTCTACATGAGGCCAAAGCGCATTTACCGGGCCGACCCCTTCTGGGAGTGCTGGCGCGACTACTGTTAATGATAGTTAAGTTAAGGTTATAGATTGAGGAGGTCAATAAACATGGAAAACCTTTCACAGCTGTTCTGGATCTTCATTATCGTCATGGCCCTGACGCCTTACCTGCAGCAGCAGATGCTCCGCTCCGCCCGGACGCGCAAGATGTCCGACCTGGAGCGCAGCCGGGGCAGCCGGGTGATTACCCTGATTCATCGCCAGGAGGCCTTGAGCCTGCTGGGAATCCCCCTGACCCGTTTTATTAACATCGAGGATTCGGAACAGGTCCTGACCGCCATCCGCATGACCGACAAGGATGTGCCTATCGACCTGATCCTGCACACCCCCGGCGGCCTGGTTTTGGCTTCAGAGCAGATCGCGGAAGCGCTCCTGCGCCATCCGGGCAAGGTCACCGTTTTTGTGCCTCACTACTCTATGTCCGGCGGGACCCTGGTGGCCCTGGCTGCAGACGAGGTGGTTATGGATGAAAATGCCGTTCTCGGGCCCCTCGACCCCCAGCTGGGACAGTGCCCCGCAGCTTCCCTGATCAAGGTTCTGGAGAAAAAAGAAGCCAAGGATATTGACGATCAAACTTTCATCCTGGCCGATGTGGCCGGCAAAGCCCTGCACCAGATCAAAGCGACCGTTAAAAATCTCCTCCTCAAGCATATGGACGAGGAGCAGGCTGAAAAAACGGCGGAGAAACTGACCCAGGGCACCTGGACCCACGACTACCCCATCGATGTAAGGGAAATGGCCGAGTTGGGCATTAACGTTAAAACCGACATGCCCACCGATGTTTATGCCCTGATGAGCCTGTTCCCCCAGCCGCGCGCTGCCCGGCCGAGCGTGGAATACAACCCCGGCCCCGTCTATCCGTCCGGGCCGAAAGATAAATAAAGATGAAAATAGCAGGATTAATTTATTAGCCTTAAACAGCGGGAAGCTCTGCCGGCGGCTGTTTTGCCCGCCGGCAGAGCAACCTTCTTGCAGCCGAGGCTTTTCCTTTTATCCAGCTTCAAAAACCTCTTAAAGCCCTCTCTATTAAGGAAAAATTAAGTTGTCACGGCGCCTGTCCTGTGTTAATTTAGTAGGCAGGAGGTATTAAGAAATTGACGTCTGATCGGATTGACCTATCAAAAATTGAAAAGAAACTGATTATCCGCCAGGTGGAGGATAAGGATATCGATGAGATCGTGGAGCTGTCCAAGATCTGCTTTCCGAACATGGATCCCTGGACCCACAATCAGCTGAAGAGCCACATCGAAATATTCCCGGAGGGGCAGTTCTGCGTCGAGTACGACGGCAAAATTATCGGCGCCTCTTCGAGCCTGATCATCGATTTCAACGAATATGAGGACCGACACACCTTTGATGAAATCACCGATGACGGCTACATCACCAACCACGACCCGGAGGGCAAGCATCTCTACGGAATAGCGATTATGGTTCATCCCGATTTCCGCCGCCTGCATATCGGAACCAGGATTTATGAAGCCCGCAAAAACCTGACCCGGCGCCTGAACCTGGAGAGCTTCCTGGTCGGGGGGCGCATCCCCTACTACCATAAATATGCCGACCAGATGTCGGCCAACGAGTACGTCCAGCAGGTAATCCAACAGAAGATTTATGACCCCGTGTTGAGTTTTCAACTCCTGAGCGGTTTCAAGCTCAAGTGGGTCAATCCCAATTATCTGTCTGACGACAAGGCTTCCCGCACTTATGCTGTCCTGCTGGAATGGAACAACGTCGACTATATGCCCAGCTCCAAGCGGCTCTACCGGCGCGCTTTTCCGGTCCGCATCTGCACCGTGCAATACATGCTCAAGAAAATTGACTCTTTCGAGGAATTCGCCAGCCAGTGCGAGTACTTCGTCGACGTGGCCGCCCTGGACGAATCAGACTTTGTCGTTTTCCCGGAAACTTTCACTATCCAGCTGCTTTCGTTCCTGGATGAAACCATACCGAGCAAGCAGGTTCGCAACCTGGCCGAATTTACCGAGGACTATATTAAGCTGTTCAGCATGCTTGCCGTCAAGCACAACGTCAACATTGTCGGCGGTTCGCACTTTGTTGAGGAAGACGAGCTCCTCTACAACGTCAGCTACCTGTTCCACCGCGACGGCACCATCGACCGGCAGTACAAGCTGCACATCACCCCCGATGAACGCAAATGGTGGGCCATCCAGCCTGGCAATGAGCTCAAAGTGTTTAACACCGACTGCGGCAAGGTTGCCATCCTGATTTGCTATGATGCCCAGTTCCCCGAACTCTGCCGCATGGCCACCGACAAGGGAGCGCGCATTATCTTTACTCCCTTCTGCACCGACGACCGTCAGGGTTACCTGCGGGTGCGCTACTGCGCCCAGGCCCGGGCCATTGAAAACGAAGTCTATACCGTAATTTCCGGTACGGTCGGCAACCTGACCCACGTGCCCCGCAGCGACACCATGTACGCCCAGTCGGGCATCTTTTCCCCGTCCGACTTTGCCTTTTCCCGAGACGGCATCGTCGGTGAATGCAGCGCCAACATCGAAACCGTGGTCATCGGCGATGTGGACTTAGAGATCCTGCGCCGCAACCGTGTCACCGGCACCGTCACCCACCTGAAAGACCGCCGCCGGGACCTCTACCGGATCTTTGAGGGCACAGCCTTCACCAACCAGAATTATGGGGAAGTGCCGGCCCCCAGGTCCAGCGAATACGACGAAACCGCTTCCGGAGACGATCCCGGCCAGGCGGAAACGGCAAAGAAGTAAGCATGAAAAAAGTAGGGATCTATCAATAGACCTCTGCTTGTCACGGCATGGTTAAAGCAAGGAAGTCTGTTAAAAAAAATTATAAAGAAAAACTGGAGAAAGATACTGCACGGACCAACCCCGTGCAGTTATTTTTTGGGCCCTGCCTCATCAG
>Ga0207421_10000300_pt1 | contig 62228 bp, 59 predicted proteins | sample SodLakKL_010_SED_4_FD_187542 | JGI IMG/M metagenome (GOLD analysis project Ga0207421, IMG submission 187542) | Alkaline sediment microbial communities from Lake Tanatar, Kulunda Steppe, Russia - 8KL_010_SED (SPAdes) (version 2) | ecosystem: Environmental > Aquatic > Non-marine Saline and...
ATCATAGATTTTTCCGGCTCTGAGCTGCTTTTGGGACTCATTATTGTAATCAAGATGATGAGTTTTGCGGTGTTTTCGCCATTTGCGGGCTACATAGCCGACCGCTACGATCGCCGGACCCTCATGATTCTGTGCGACTTTGGGCGTGGTTTTGCGGTGCTCAGTTTCCTGCTGGTTAGATCGCCTGAAATGCTGTGGCTCATTTACTTTATGACGGCCGTACAGATGATGTTCGCCGCCGTCTTTGAACCGGCCAAGCAGTCGTCAATTCCAAACATAACTACGCCGGATGAATTAGTCCGGGCCAATATCTTGTCGAACCTGTCGTGGAGCATCATCTTTACAAGCGGCATGGGGCTTGGCGGACTCGCGACGGCTGCGTTCGGCACCGATGCGGTTTTCATTATGAATGGATTGGGATACATGCTGTCCACCATTTTCATTTTCAAGGCAACCATTCCGCACGTGCGCGATGAAGCCACCATGGAAAGTCTTCGCCGCCCGATTAAAGGCATTATGGACGGCTATAAATATCTGTGGAAAACCGGGCGCGTGTACCGTCCGGCTCTGGCCAAGGGCACGATGACCATCTTCCTGGGTTCGCTGGTGTATATGCTCATACTCATTTCGGATCAGATTCTGCTGATGGGAAGCGCAGGACTGGGATTACTCTACGCCGCACGCGGAGCAGGGACGGCCGTGGGGCCGGTGATCATCCGCAAGCTGTTCCCCCAGGAAAGCCGCTGGGTAACCTATATGGGAGCCGCTATGATGGTGGCGGGCCTCAGCTATATGGTGGTTGGCTTGACCAGCTCGCTCTGGCTGATGCTTCTCTTTGTATTTATCGCCCACAGTGGCTCCGGCGCGAATTGGGTTTCCAGCACCGTTTTGCTGCAGCAGCGCGCGCCGGATAACTTCCGCGGTCGGGTATTCAGCGCCGAATTTCTGATGTTTACCGTGGCCCAGTCGATTTCGACCCTGGTGGTATCCCTGCTGCTGGAATACAACATTGTGACGCTACAAACGGCCATCCTTGGGGCCAGTACCGGACTGGTGATTACCGGCGGTATCTGGCTGCTCACAATTGCCCGAAAAGAACAGGCTAGCCTGCAGGCCGAATCTGCTGTTTAAGAACACGCAGAACTCCACTGAATAAGCGCAATTCAGCGCAAAAGAGGACGATGTTAAGATATAAAAAGCAATTGGTTAGCAAGTTTCCAAGAGTAATAATTTTTACTGATTACTGATTACTGATTACTGATTACTGATTACTGATTACTGATTACTGATTACTGATTACTGATCCCCCTCCATTCAAAAATTATCGATCAGGTTTAAATCTGCTCCTCCCTTCACCTCACTTCTTTAAAAATTCATATAAATACGCTAATTTCTAATACTGAACGTATATATTAAAATAATTATCCTGAACTGAAATATATCGCTGAAAATCGGCTTTTAAACAGCATCAGCGCAACAAAAGAAGGTGTTCAAAATGTCTGCATCGGTTTCACTTATAAAAAAATACAACGTACCCGGGCCGCGCTATACCTCGTATCCGACGGCTGTGCAGTTCGATCTTATCGAGCCCGCTGCGCTGGGTAATTATCTTGAAAAACGGAATTCTTCACCCCGGGATATTTCGCTGTATCTCCATCTGCCGTTTTGTGCATCTTTGTGCTGGTACTGTGGCTGCACTACGGTCATCACAAAGAAAAAAGGCCATGCCGATATATACCTGGATTATCTCGAAAAAGAGATGAAGTATTATGCCAGTTTGCTTCATCCGGATCATTCGGTTAAGCAGATTCACTACGGCGGGGGCACGCCAACATTTTTAACACCGAAGCAGCTACGCCGGTTGGGCAAAATGCTGCATACTCATTTCAATATTGACCTGAAGGCTGAGTTTGGTGTAGAGCTGGATCCCAGAACCTTCACTCAGGAACATCTGGAGGCGCTCATGGCTTACGGCATGAACCGGGCCTCGATTGGTTTCCAGGATGTGAACGAGGAGGTGCAAAAAGCTATACACCGGATACAGCCGATGGAGATGGTGCAGGACTGTATGAACAAGCTTCGGGAAGCAGGTATTGCTTCGGTGAATCTGGACGTTATTTACGGACTGCCCATGCAGACGCGCGAGCGTTTCGCAAAAACGCTTGAAGCCGTTAAGATACTGGACCCCGACCGGATAGCCATTTACAGCTATGCGCATGTGCCGTGGATTAAGCCTGCTCAGAAACTGCTTGAAGACAAAGAGCTTCCAACAGCCGATGAGAAAATGCAGCTGTTTATTGATGCAATTAACTACATGCAGGAAAATGGATTCGATCATATTGGAATGGATCATTTTGCCAAACCAAATGATGAGCTGAATGTAGCACTGCGGGATGGATCTTTGCAGCGGAATTTCCAGGGCTACAGCACGATGTCTGGTTTGGATTTATATGCGCTGGGAATGTCGAGTATAAGCTCGGTTGGAGGATATTATTTCCAGAATGAAAAGGAACTGGACGACTGGTCGGCTGCTATCGATCAAAGAGGCAACGCATGGATTAAGGGTGTAAGGCTGAACCGTGAGGACAAAATTCGACGTGCGGTTATAATGCAGCTAATGTGCAGCAGAAATCTGAATTTTCGCGAACTTTGGGATACCTGGCATATTAACGCAAAGGAACATTTCCGTGATGAGCTGGAGCGTTTGAAGCCTCTCGAGGACGATAATATTCTGACCCTCACCAGCGACGGAATTAAAATCCATGCAAAGGGACGTTTCTTTTTGAGAAATATAGCAATGGTTTTCGATCAGTATATGCCAAAGGATAAAGCTAAACCTGTTTTCTCAAAAACTGTTTAGGGTACAGGAATCAGATATACTCACAAAAAAAACTGCATCAATGGCGGGTTAAACCATTGATGCAGTGGGCTCTCTCTCGAGTCGTGGATAATTACCAGGGATATGATGTGTATCGCTTCCGCGAATCAACCATTTAGCCTGGATTTTGTCGTGGTTATATGAACTTCGTGGTTCGTGAGATCGAGAGAACAAAAGGGGTAAGGTGCAAACTTAAAATAAGGGCCTGAACTATTGCTCAGGGTTATTAATTTTTTCCCAGTTACTGGTGTAAGAATTCGAGTATGTATTTTCAATTTCATCTGACTGTTCACCCGGATTGCTCAGGGCATACAGACTTGCAGAGACACGCACCATCAAACAAGGTCCGTTACCATTGGCTGATGCTGTTTGCTCCTTCGTAAGTTCGTTTGCTCCCGCGTTGCTTCCCGTTAAATCTGGAAACAGCGAATATTGGTTGAGGTGCTTCATAGTGAGTGAGTTATGATCCTGTTTTACAGGCATTTGGTAATGTGCTGGGTAAAATTACGTAACTACGTACGTATTTGCAACTACGCATGTGCGTGGTATTAAATAATTTTTTCGCGAAGTGCCTTTGCTACAGCCTCAGTGCGTGAATTGACCTGAAGCTTCTTGTAAATATTTCGCAGATGATAGTCTATCGTATGAAAGCTCAGAAACAATTCAGCCGCCACGTGTTTTTTCGTTTTACCATTTGTGATGAGCTTCAGGACTTCCTGCTCCCGGCCGCTTAAATTATAATCATCCCGCTGTGGCGCAAAAGATGAGAACATCTTGAGCACCTTATGAGCGATTCTTGGATTGATAGGCGCGCCTCCGTTCACCACTTCCATAATCGATCGGTTGAGCTCTTCTTCTGAAGTTGATTTTAGCAAGTAGCCATCAGCGCCGGCACAAATGGCGTTAAAAATATATTCTTCTTCGTCGTGAACGGTAAGCATAATTACGAAAATATCATCGGAAACGGCCTTAAATGCAGCCACGCCCTCCACGCCGTTCATGCCCGGAAGGTCGATATCGCACAGAATGATGTCCGGCTGTTTCTGTTCCAGCGCAGCTACGGCACTTTCAACATCCTCAAAATCCTGCTCGCAATGAAAACCATCCATGGAGTTCAGCAGGAAAACCATGGACTTGCGGTAAGACGGATGATCCTCAACTATCCAGACGAGGAGTTCTTTTTGAGGCGTTTGTTTTAATTCAGTTTCACTCATACTCGTACATTAAGACTTAGGTGCGAATTGCTCAACTACGTATCTGCGTGGTTTAAACAGGCACATCCAGGGTGATGGTAGTGCCTTTTCCGGGAGCCGTGATTACGCCAATGGTACCATCCACTTCGGCAGCCCGCTCTCTCATACTGCGCAAACCCAAACCGGAAGAAGTGAGGTTTTCCGGATCGAAGCCTTTGCCGTTGTCTTTAATGCTGAGGCTTAACATGCTGTCGCGCTGATGAAAGCGGACTTCAACCTTATCGGCTGCCGCATGTTTCACAATATTATGAAGTACCTCTTTAGCAATAAGGATAATGGTTCTTCTTTTCTGGATCTGGAGCGTGAACGCGTTGTCTTCCATATTCGAATCGAAAGTCCATTCTGTCTCCATTAGCATATTGGAAACAACTTCCCTTAGCTTAATAAGCAGATTCTCCATTTTGTCGTTATCCGGGTTAATCAACCATACGATATCGCGCATAGACTCGGCCGTAAGACGGCTCAGATTTCGGATTTCATCGAGATCTTCGGCTGTTTGAGGGCTGGTGTGCTCTCTTTTTTTAACAACGGAGCTTCTGATGGCGATGCTGGCAAGATTACTGCCAATCTCGTCGTGGAGATCTTTGGAAATACGCAGTCTCAGATTATTGAGCTTCTTGAAGTTGTGCACTTTGTACCGGTAGCCGCCATAGGCGATACCAAAAACGAGCAGTACCAGTGCACTGTAAAACCACCAGGTTTCCCAGAATGCAGGCATGACCCGCACGGGAATGATGGCCGGCTGCAGACTTTCAACACCGTTTTCGTTGATGGCTTTTACCTCGAAGGTGTAGCGGCCGTGCGGAATGCTGGTGTAATACGCAGTGCGACGGGTTCCTACATCCTGCCACTGTGTATCATATGGCGTGAGCCTGTATTGGAAACGTACATCGGAAGGAGCTGTGAAAGTGGGTGATGTGTACTGAATTTCCAGCGCCCGAACCTGCGGAGAGACTCTTATGCCATCTTCCGGCAGCTCGTAAGGTTCAAGATCCTTAAGGACTTGTTCGATTACTGCAGTGGGTGCTACGGTATTTTTTATGATGTTGGCCGGATCTGCAAATACAAGACTCTGTGAACCGGGGAAGTAAACTTTACCGTTATGCAGTAGGGCCGTAGGCTGATGATTGCCGTAAATAGCAGTGCCCTTTAAACCGTCTGCGCGAGTGAAATGGTTTACTTCGGCGAATGGCTCGTCTGTATCTAAAGCATCGATAAGCTGCTGTCGGTTTACGCGGGTAATACCGTTGGTACTTCCCATCCAGAAGTAACCGTACTCATCTTCAACAATCTGCCACACCACGTCGGTGGGCAATCCGTTGGAGGTATTGAAATTATAAAACTCGCCGTTGCGAATCAGGGTGAGGCCGTTGTCGAAAGTGCCAATCCAAAGATTGTTGTCGGCATCGGAATGCAGGGCTGTTATAACCGAACCCATGGTGCCGGCCGGGGCGGAAATAAAACTGACGTCTGGTTCGCTATCCAGATCTTTGATACCATGCAGACCACCATTGGTTCCTAACCATACTATATCACCCTGCCTTAGAATGGATCGTATGGTATTGTTTACCAGTCCCTGTTCGCTGTTAATAAGGGTGCTGTTTTCACCATCCCAGCGTATAAGACCAACATTTAAGCCAAAGAAAACTGACCCATCTGTATCTTCATACATTGCAAGAGTCGTAACCGTTGTGTTGCTATCAGAGTCGTAAAGTGGATGGCGGGTAAACGTGCCATTTTCAAAAATGTCCACCCCGCCACCCGGACCGAAATATGAAACCAGCAGCCGGCCATGAGAGTCAGCAAGAAGCAGATGTGGATTAGAGCTGTACATTCCGTCTTCGGAGGTATAGACCCGGTAGCCGTCGTCGTTTTTGGCATAAAGCCCAAACTGTGTGGCAATCCATAGGGTATCATCATACCAGGCAACTGAGGAAGTGGCGCCCTCCGGCAGGCCGTCTGCGGTTGTAATATTACTGAAGGTTGCCGGTTTCAGCCGAAGTAAACCAACGCCCCAGTCTGCAATCCAAATATTGCCTTCCTGGTCTTCCATAATGCTAAGCGAAAATGAGCGTTCAAGCCCCGGGTAGGCATTTACAGTTTTAAATTCATCATCGGTGTAGAAGATGCCCTCAGCTGTTCCTGTCCAGATACGATCGCGGCTGTCGCGTTTGATAGTTGTTGTAATATGCGACGATTCGGAGTAGTCGCGCATTGGGAAATTGGTAAAAGCATCATCCTCGTACAAGAAAACGCCCTGTCCCGCAGTGGCCAGCCAGAGCGTGTTACCCCGCCCAGGGGTAAAGTCGTAAATAAGCTCATTGGTGGGCGTACTGGCCGGACTGGATTCTAGCCCGTCGAATCGCCATAATCCGTTCACCAGTATACTGGCGGCCATCCTTTCACCGCTAAAACGTTGTAAGGCAAAGACGTGATTTCTGGGAATGTCTGGTTCCTGCCATGTGTGGACACTGTCTTCAGCTACAAGAAAAAGACCGCTGCCATCGGCTCCGACCCAGAGTCCTTCCTCATTTTCGCCAAATGAAATTACATATGTTCCCTCATCGATAAAGTCGTCGAGTTCTCTTATGAAGCTCTTGTCCCGGTAAGATACAACTCCACCGCCGGACATACCGATATAAAGAGTACCATCGGAAGCCACGAAAAGTTTTCGCACCAGGTTTCGGGTGAGTTCGGGCGTGTTGGTGCGATCGAATACTTTGAAGCTTACCCCGTCGAAGCGGGCTAATCCATTATCGGTTGCCAGCCAGATGAATCCATCGGGAGTCTGCGCAATGTCGAAAATGTCGTTCGAAGGCAATCCGTCTTCAGTCCCCCAGCGTTGTTCTGCGTATTGTGCATGCAGTAAACCCGCTGCGGAGGCAGTAAGTAAAATGAGTAAGGTTAAGCTGTATAAGGAATGGCGAATCATCGGCCGATTACGGTAAGCCTTGCATTATTAAGACCGCAAAGATTAACGAATTCTACGGAATATGCCAACCTTTTGCAGGGCGGAAACACTTATGATTGCTGTAAATAAAAAGCAGCTTTAGATTCGAATAAACGGACGAATTTTGTTTGTAACTAAATGATTGCGCACCATGCTATTCTCACCTTTCAAACTCAACAGCCGCATTGTGATGGTGCCACCTGCGCAGCAAAATCCATTCGGATCTCTTCACTTATAGCAGCGTTACACTCTTTTAGCAGCTCTGTGAAGATATTTTCGCTCTGCTCCAGAGCAGCCACAGTATCGTTGGTGCGGAACTCATTCTGTACATCGCGGTAAAGCTGGAGTTCGTTGTCTTCGAGCTTGCCTTCCTGCTGCTTGCGGCTCAGCTCATAGGTCATGGTGTTGAGGCGGGTCATGAGATCGCGGGCCGTATCATCGGTTTCGAATGCTTTGCGCGCAGTGTAGAAGTTGCCGGCCTGCTCAGAGGCTTTAAGTTCGGCTACGAAGTTATCAATTGCTTTTTGCATAAAGGGATAGTCTTTTAATGTGATGCGGATTAGCAGCAGCCGCTTTCGGGCTTGGCCATAGTGGCGAATTCAATATCGAGCTTTTCACTGAGCTCTTCGTTCACGCTTTCGAGGCGCTTTTTCCAGTCTTTTTGCGCGTTCATCAGGGCGTGAATTTCGGGATGTGTTTCCAGCTGATGAGATAAATCCTGATACTGTTTCATCAAACTATCATCTGGTTTGCCCTGCGCCTGCTGCTGTTGCTGCAACTTAGGAACGAGTGCGTTATAAGTCTGCACCAGCTTGTTGACCTCTTTGTTATTATTGAAGGCCTCCTGTGCTTCCAGAAACGTTTTATATTCGGGCAGCTCCTTCAGCTCGCGGCCAAGATTCCGGGCTGCTTCAATCAGTGTCGCTTTATCGGTAAGGGTTTGCATAGTGCAGGGTATTCAGTTCAAGTTATTGTGTTGCCTGACAGGTGAAAGGTGTATAAGAAGATATCGTTTCAAATTAACGAAGTGAATTGATATTAAGAAGTTTAACAACGCCACTGCTTTTAAATTTGAAGTGCCAGGTTGGTGAATTAGTAATTAACAATGTTTCTGCGTTAATCGGCGATTTAATCTGTATAAATCCGCATCCTCGAGTTTAAAATTCAACATTTAACACTTAAAATTTCCCGTCAGGGAATTAGTATATTAATGAATCTCGCTCTAATCTGTCCTCCCCCAAAACTCATTTATGATGCCATCATCCTTTAAGAAACACCAGTTTTTTGCATTCTCATTTTCCGCATTACTGTTTATTTCACTTTTGATGACCGATAAAGCCGTTGCCCAGCAGGATTTTGATGTGATGGGCTGTGTTCGCGCCTCGGAATCGACCGAAGAGATGATGGAGTGTGGCGATGAATACATTATTTATTGGGACGACCGCATGCAGCTTACCCTAACCCAGCTGGATGCCATCCTGCCCGAAGCCAGACAGATAATGCTGGACGAATCGCAAGACGCCTGGAATGAGTACCGTGTTACTCAGGTAAACCTCTCCAACACTATTCATTTTGGTTCGGGGGATGCGATGAATGCTGTGCTCGCAAAAATCCGGGAGGCACGTTTGTACCAGCAGCGGGCTGAGTATCTTGAAGACCTTATTAACGTGCAGCAATCCGCCCGATCCGGGTCGGGTACCAATTAGAATATTAAAGTGAACGTCGTTTTATGAATCCCGAAACCGGCCGGATTATACTGCTTATTGGGATTATGATTGTCCTTGCGGGGCTCGTTATCATGTTTTTCGGCAACAAGCTCAGCTGGATTGGAAATCTTCCGGGTGATATCCGGATCGAGCGCGGCAACACGCGTTTTTATTTTCCCATCACCACAATGATTCTGGTCAGCATTGGGCTAACTATTATCATTCGTCTGTTTCAACGCATCTTCTGAAGTGATAAAAGTCTTACTTACTGCCAGGGAAGGCGGTCGAGATCCACATTTCCGCCTGTTAGTATGATGCCCGTCTTTTTGCCCCGAAACAGCTCCGGATAGGTTTCAACAGCAGCCAAAGGTACGCTGCATGATGGCTCTATGATGATTTTCATTCGCTCCCAGATATCCCGCATGCTTTTGAGAATCTGATCTTCAGACACGGTGAGGATGTCATCTACATTTTTTGAAATGATGCCGAAGGTGATGGGGCCGAGGGAGGTTCGTAACCCGTCGGCTATGGTATCGGGCTTTTCGGATGGAACAAGACGCCCTGCTTTGAGCGACTGCCAGGCGTCGTTGGCCTGCTCGGGCTCTGCACCATATACAGTAATGGTTGGCTTCATGAAGCGCGCGCTCAGGGCCGTGCCGGACATTAGCCCGCCGCCACCAACCGGAGCCATGATGATATCGAGGTCGGGGTGGTCTTCGAGAAATTCCAGAGCGCAGGTCGCCTGCCCCAGAATTACATCCCGGTGGTTGTAGGGAGGAATAAAAACGGCGCCGGTTTCTTCCACCACCTTTTCGAGCGTTTCCTCCCGGCTTTGTAGCGTGGATTTGCAGAAGGTTATTTTTCCGTGATACGATTCAACGGCCTTTACTTTTACGGCAGGTGCATTTTCGGGCATCACAATATAGGCCGGAACGCCTCTTGAATGAGCCGCCCGGGCGAGTGCAGCGGCGTGATTGCCGGATGAATGGGTGGCAACGCCTTTGGCAGCCTGCTCATCAGAAAGACGAAGTACGGCATGCATGGCGCCCCGGGCTTTGAATGCGCCTGTTTTCTGGAAATTTTCACACTTGAAGTAAAGCTCTGCCCTAAGTCGGTCATCCAGCCATGAGGATGTTAGAACCGGAGTACGATGCGTAAACGGTTTGATAAGGCCGTGCGCCTGCCGGATGTTCTCAATGGTGATATCAGGGTCGGGCAGAAATTCCGGCATGTAAAGCAGTGATTAATCCGCGTGTATGTTGGGAACTACTTCTTCCATTGCTTCCCGCAGCCCATTGTACTCGAATGGTTTAATTACAAATGCCATTGGCTTGGTGTCTTTGGCCCGCTCTATAACGGCTTTGTCTGTATTACCTGTGAGGTAGAGTACAGGAACGTCTGAAAATGCACGAATCTGCTGTATGGTTTCGATGCCATCATACTTGCCGATCAGCTTTACATCCATGAGAACAAGATCCGGCTGATGCTCTTTAACGGCTTCAATGGCTGCATCTCCGGACTTGGCTTTTGCAACAACCTGATGACCCATTTTCTCGATCATTTTTTCGATCATCATCTGAAGCATGAATTCATCTTCTACAATAATAATTTTTTTCATGCGAAGGTGCTCTTAGTAATGATATACAATGTACTTATAATATAACGATATGGTGTTAATTCTCCCCCTTTGTAGAAGAGTCTTTTTCTTCTTTGCCACCGGGTCTGGACTTTTGTTCTTTTGCATCTGTATCGTTGCCGGTTATTTCGTTGGCTTTGGTGCTTAGTTTATCGGATATATCCTGTACTTTCCGGGCCAGCGTGCTTTTCCCTTTTTTGTGTGATGTATCGGCCTTGCCCAGCAGGAAGCCGTAGGCATTGAGCGAATCAACCTCATCAAAAATAACCTTGAGTACAGCGCTTGCCGGAATGAAAAGGATCATCCCAACTAGACCCCAAATCTGGGCACCGATAAAAATAGCCATAAGTGTAACCAACGGGTTGAGGCTTACCTGACTGCCCACAATCGATGGTGTAAACAGGTTGCTCTCAAAAAGCTGTATGATGTAGAATCCGAGCAGTACAAGCGCTGGAATCAGCAGGGAATCCATTGTTAGCAGGGCATACAGAATCGGCAGAATAGAGCCCAGCATCGGGCCAACAAATGGAATAACGTTAAGAAGGGCTGCAAAAACTCCAAAGAACAGGGCGTGCTCAACGCCTAAAATCCAGAGCATAGTGCTGTTGAGTACGGCCAGAATACAGATTACAATCAGCATACCCAGAATGTAGTACTGTACTACGTTTTTGATTTTATCGATAAGACGGTGCATGCGTACTTCGTCGCTCTTGGAAAACGCACGGATAACGAACTCTTTCAGAAAGTTTCTGAACAATAGAATTAGAACCGTATAAACGGGAATAATAAAGACGTTGGTAAGCGTGCTTGCTGCCGACAAAAAGCCCCGGCTGAGCGATTCCACGTTATCGCTTACGTAGTTAATTACATTTTCTGGTATGGTGCTTATCATTTCTGCAAAGTCGAAATCCACATACTCACCAAAGGTAGTGTCGAAACCTTCGAGCAGTGTTCTGATCCGCTCTTCAACAAGATCTATATCATCTGCAAAGCCGAGAATTTGTGTGTAGAAAAATAAACCGGTAGCTAGTATAACAGCTATACCAAGCAGTAAACTCAGCAGGGCTGCCAAAACTCTTGGAATCCTCCAGGCTTCCAGCTTGCCGCACAGAGGGGAGAGCAAAACAGCAAAGAAAATAGCAAATAAGAACGGTATGAGAACCGCCTTGGCAGCAATCATTCCGTAAATAACAATGCTGATGAGCAACAGTACGAAAGTAAGTTTTGCGTACCAGGGTAGCGGCATGGTCTTCTCTGGCGTCTGCGCCATGTTTAAACGTCTGTTTAGGAAGTTAGAATCAGTTAACTCAAGGTTTCAATGTATGAAATAAAAAGCATTTTTGTCTATCTTAGCTCCTTACTACATCACCCCTATATACTCTTATGAAACTGCTAATACTTATCCTTTTCTCACTTACGGCTTTTTCAGCCGGTCTTGTGCAGTCGGCACAGGCTCAGAATTTCACGGCTGATAAAAAACAGAGCCTTACTAATCTGGACGCCTTCCTTCTGGTTGTTGAATTTGCACAGGATGCCGTGGAATTAGACGGTCTGAGCAGAACAGAGCTGGAAATCGAAATCGCACAGCGTTTGCGCCGTTCCGGTATTCGCCTTATGGGCGAAGTGGAGTGGTCGCGCCAGCCTGGAGTGCCTTATCTGTATGTAAATCTTATTACCGTACGAAGCGAGCTTGGTTTTTACTCATACCGTATCGAGGTGAAGTTTAATCAGGAGGTACAGCCTGTACGAAATTCCGGAATAACGTCTATGGCTACAACCTGGGAGTCGGGACTGCTTGGTCTGATTGGCGTACGCCGGATAGGGGCGATCAAACCCGAAATCCTGTCTCTTGTAGATGAATTCATCCAGGATTTTCAGTCAGCAAATTTTAACTGAGTCAGTACGCAAGGCGGCTCGCATTCGCGAGCAATTGTGAATTGGGGCCCGGAAAAATTGAAGGGCACTTGGGAAGAAGAATTTTGACTAAATTTTTGAGACCTTCGACCTTCGACCTTCGACCAATACCAATTCCCATTTAAAATTGCTAGCGACAGCGAGCCCCCTCTGATTAATCAGAAGGCATCACGATAGCCAGGATGATGTAAATCAACAGCGGTGAACCAACGCCAAAAACGGTTACCAGTACAAAGATTAGCCTCATAATGGTGCCGTCCATATTGAAGTGTTCTGCGAGCCCTCCGCAAACACCGAAAATCATTTTGTCGGTAGTAGAGCGTGTGAGTCGTGCCATGTTGTTCTCCTTTTCTGTGTGGTGCGTTTAGTTTGATAATTTCAATTACGCAATACGATACAAAAAGTTCTGAACTTTTCAGGCGTCTGGTAATTCGTAGTTCAGACGAATACCGTTTTCTTCGATATTGAGCACGCCCTGCTTAAGAAGTGCGCCCACGGCAGCTTTAAAGGTTCGCTTGCTCATGCCAAACTCGGCGCGCACGGCCTCGGCGTCCGATTTATCGTGAAAAGGCAAAAACTGATCATCAGCTTCCTGAAGCTTCCGATGCAGCTCTTCTGATGCCGCAATTACTTCATTATAGCCCGGTTTGCGCAGGGTGAGGTCGATCTTGCCATCATCGCGCAGTTGTTTGATGTATCCGGTTACCTTAAGTCCGGGATAGAGCTTCTGGAAAATTTCGTTCTGGTACAGAGTTCCGCTTCTTGGCGGTTCGGTTAGCATGATGGCTTTGTAACCAAGATCAGTGCGACGGGATATTAGCAGAGGCACCTCGGTACCGGCTTCGGGGAAACCCTCGCGGTCTTCATCTTCCACGGTGTCCCGCGCAAAGCGATCCACCCGGGTAGATGCGGTAATACGACCGCTTTGATCATCTATATAGGCGTACATCACATAAGTGCGTCCTTTTTCCACAGCTTCGAGCTGCTCGGCGTGCGGGATGAACAGATCTTTTTCCAGGCCCCAGTCGGCAAAGGCGCCTTTATCGCCGGCTGCCTTAATACGCAGCGCTTTAAACTCACCGGTCTGTATATACGGCTCTTGAGTGGTTGCGGTAAGAAAACCGCTGTAGTCGTGATAAACGAGCACATTGACGGATTCTCCAGGCTGAAGCGGCTCTTCGACTTCTTTTTTATCCAAAAAGGCCGGGCCCTCGGGAGTGGTGATGTGATAACCGGTTGGAACGACGGCCTCAACGTTCATGGGCTGCATGCGCCCGAGCCAGGAATAGGAACTCATTTTATAAATTGACTTGAAGTGGTCTGTTGCTTTCTGAGCCTCCAAGGTACGAAAAAACGACATACTTGGTGAGGTTGAGGCGGATTATAAGATTGTTTATTCACGCAGAGCCGCAGAGCCGCAAAGTTTATGGTGCTTCAAAAGCGATATGAAAAACCTTCACCCTTTGCGACTTGGCACCTCTAAGTGAAAACCTCATTCATCACTTCACATATACTGTTTTAATATTCACGAATTCGTGGATGCCCCATTCGGAGAGCTCGCGTCCGAAGCCGGACTCGTTGATGCCGCCGAAGGGCAGGCGGGGATCCGAGCGCACGAAATCGTTTACAAAACAGCAGCCGGCCTGAAGCTCTTCCCGGGCTATGCGCTCGCCCTCAGCCTGATTAGCAGTAAACACTGCGGCCCCCAGACCAAACACGGACTGATTAGCCAGTCGGATGGCATCATCCTTGTCTTTTGCTTTTATGATGGCGGCAACCGGGCCGAATAATTCTTCATCAAATGCAGGCATACCGGGCTTCACACCGGCGAGTATGCTGGCCGGATAGAATGATCCGGCTCCCGGAGGCACTTCGCAGCCGAGCATGACCTGAGCCCCGGCTTCAATACTTTTTTTGACTTGTTCGTGCAGCTCATCGCGAAGGTCTGCCCGGGCCTGCGGACCAATACCGGTAGTTTCATCCGTTGGGTCGCCTATGGCTTTGCCCTTCATGGCGTTTTTCATACCCTGAACAAAATTATCATAATTCTTCTCCGTAACGATGAAGCGCTTGGCGGCAATGCAGCTTTGCCCCGCATTTATCAGGCGACTCGTTACGCAGGCTTCGATGGTTTTTTCCAGAGGGGCATCATCCAGAACGACGTACGGATCGCTGCCTCCCAGTTCAAGCACGCATTTTTTGAGGTGTTTCCCGGCAGTTGAGGCAACGGCCTTGCCAGCTTTGGTGCTGCCGGTAAGCGTAACAGCCTTCACCCGCTGATCCGCAATAACAGAGGCTACTTCGCCGGATCCAATGAGCAGTGTCTGGAACGCGCTTTCGGGAAAACCGGCGTCGCGGAACAATTCCTCTATAGCCAGCGCGCAGCCCGGTACGTTTGAGGCGTGTTTGAGCAGAGCCGTATTTCCGGCCATAAGTGAAGGTGCCGCAAACCTGAACACCTGCCAGAACGGAAAATTCCACGGCATAATGGCCAGTAAAACGCCCAAAGGCTGATAGCTTACGTAGCTTTTTGAGGCATCCGATTTCAAAGGTTTATCCAGCAGAAACTGCTCTGCATTTTCCGCATAATAGCGACACACCCAGGCGCATTTTTCTGCCTCAGAACGGCCTTCGGGAAGAATCTTGCCCATTTCTTTACTCATGAGCAGGGCCAGCCTCTCTTTTCGCTCTTCGAGAAGATCAGCCACCTTATTCATTAGCGCCGATCGCTCGCTGAAACCGGTTTTACTCCAGGATTCAAACGTTTTATTCGATGCGGAAATCTTTTCCTCTATCTCTGCGGCTGAATGCTCAGGATACTCTTTGATGGTTTCGCCGTTCAGCGGATTTACCGATGTTTGTGCCATGATGATATAATTTAATTAAAGCGTTGTGCGGCAGTACTCTACTGCAGGCCGCGCTGCAGGTGTCGTTCCGTAAAGTAACGATCCGGAATGGCTTCGTCAAACGTGCGTTCGTTCCAGCGAAGCTCGGTGCGGCGGTCGGCTTTAAGATCGCGCATAATCATTACATCGGGGCGCCAGATCTCGTCGCGAATATGCTGATACTCAGAGGCGGTAAGCTCCTTGATTTGCACATCAGACGAATTGAAATACTCCGCACGCAACAGCACCAGTTTCTCGGCATCTATGAAAAAGTGGATATAAGCGTACTGACTGTCCTCGAGCGGCGTGGCTTTCAGGGTGATTTTCTCTTCGGTTTCATTAACCAATTCGAACTCGAAGTCCTCCGGATTCTGATTGCCGAGATCTTCAAAGGTGAAGTCGCTGCCCAGAAAACGCTCCGTGCGCTGACTCCCGCTAACGGTCTGCACGCGGCCAATGGCCGGCAGGTACAAAAGCTGAGTTTCATTTCCGCCTTCATTCAGGTTGAGGAGGCCGGTTCCACGCACGTCTGCCGGTGATTCAAATACGGTGAGGCTTTTGGTGGCTTCATCTTCACTGAAACTGTAGGTACGCATGGTCCGGGTCCGCACGCGCTCGCGAGAGTCTATGATTTTCATTTCGAGCGTGCTGGTTTCATAGGTGATGGCGGTGCGGCGCTCATCGAGCTTCTCGAATATTTCGCGCGCCCGCTCGTCCTCGGTGTCGGGCGACTGGGCGTGTAGAGCAGGTGCAGGAATCAGAAGAAGCGATGCGAAGAAAAAAGCAAAAAAATAGTGTAATGAATGAATCATAAACAGAGTAAAAAAATAATGGATAAGATGTTCTGCCTCACAGAACAAACGCACGGGCGTAAGCATTCATATAAGCCGTTTTTAGCCTTCCGGATAATGTTGATTGTTGCTGTTAATAAGCGCATCCCCTACCTTTTGAATCGGCAGATAAATCACCATCACATTTTACCTATGCTCACTTCCTTATTGTGGCTTATAGCAGGAGTCGGACTCCTGACCTACGGCGCCGACCGCCTGGTTGCGGGAAGCAGCGCGATCGCGCTTCGAACGGGCATTTCCCCGCTGCTCATTGGCCTCACGATTGTGGCATTTGCAACAAGCAGCCCGGAGCTGTTGGTCAGTATTGTGGCGGCACTGCAGGGGAAATCCAGCATCGCAATCGGAAATGTTGTAGGGTCGAACATAGCCAATATTGCGCTTGTGCTTGGTGCAGCAGCAATTATCTATCCGGTTAAAGCCGAGTCGAAAGTTCTTAAGCGTGAAATGCCCTATATGGTTGGGGCCGTGGCTTTTTTGTATGTGCTGATGTACAACGATATGATTACCCGCACCGAAGGCATAGCCCTGGTTCTCATGCTCGCTGCGTTTCTGGTGTACCAAATCCGGCTGGCGCGGGCACAAATGGATCGTTTTGATGAACAGGTAAAAGATGTGCTGGCACACAAAACGGTTCCGGTCTGGCTGGCCGTTTTTTATGCCGTACTGGGTGCAGCCTGTCTGTATTTCGGATCGGAGGCCTTTGTTGCGGGCGCCGTTGAGCTGGGAGCGATGATAGGCATCAGCGATGCGGTAATCGGACTTTCGGTTATTTCCATTGGCACCAGTCTGCCGGAGCTCGCCACCACGGTGATGGCCGCGCTCAAAAAGGAAACCGGCATGGCGCTGGGAAACATCATCGGGTCGAATATTTTTAACGTGTTTGCGGTGCTTGGCATTACGGCCGTCATCATACCGCTGGATGGAGGCGGCATCAACTACATCGACTTAAGCGTGATGATGGTGCTCACCCTTGCCATCTGGGGCCTGTTTCAGTACAACCGCGAGCTCGGCCGAATTAGCGGATTCGTGCTGCTGCTATCGTACGTGGGGTATATGGTGTGGCTGTTTCAGTGATGTGAGTGCTGGTTTTAGAAGTGTTCTTATACTTCGCAATCTCTTCAGTCGTTTTCACATCTGGTGGAGATTAACTACATTGCATTATGTCAGAAAAAGAACTCATACAACAAATCAGGAAACTTCCCGCTGAGGCCAGGCAAGAAGCGGCTGATTTCGTGGAATTTCTTTCTCAAAAGTATATTCAGAAACCAGCAGTAACTGATTCTGAAGACAAAAAATCAATTGTTGAAAGCTCATTCCGCGGAATCTGGAAGGATCGTGAGGATATGAAGGACAGCACCGAATGGGTGAGGGAAATACGAAAAAGCCGCTGGAGTGATTGATTCTAATCTATGGATCAAACTATTCTCATTGATACGGATATTCTTATAGACTTTGGTCGTGACAGATCGGATGCCGTTAACACTATTGTCCTTCTTGAATCAGATTTTCAATTGTCTACAAGTGTTATTACCGCCATGGAACTGTATTCAGGCTGCAGAAGCAAAAAAGACTTAAACAGGGTTGATGAACTAATTTCAGGAATCTCGATTCAACATGTGACAAAACGGATTTCAGAAAAGGCTTTTGATTTAATGAAGAAATACAGATCCAGCCATGGCGTAGAAATTAATGATATGCTAATTGCAGCGACTGCAATTGAGACAGAGTCGAAGCTTATTAGTAAAAATCAAAAGCACTATCAATTCTTACAGGGTTTAGACTTAATTGAATATCCGCTTATTAATAAAGACTGATTGCTGTCCAGCCCAGACTGAAAAGGTCTGTTTAAAACTTTCCCGCACAAATTTAAGAGACCTTAGAACTTTGACCTTTGACTGAGTTAAATCTTCCTCTTGCAATAATCCGCTAATAAGTTTCATAAAACTAAAATGAAACACATCGACCATGCCTACTACCATTACCATTCGTGACATTCCTGATGAAATTTATGAGAAACTGAAGGTGCAGGCGCGGTTGCATCAGCGTAGTATTAACAGCGAGGTGATTTTTTACCTTGGAAAAATGGTACGGAGTCACCGGCCTGATCCCGAGCAGATTATCGCCCGTGCGAAAAAACTAAAGCAACAGGCCAAAGGTTCTCTTAGCATGCGTGAAATTCAGAGATCAATAAAACTAGGCCAGATTTAAAATCATCCATTAATGGATCTTCGTGTTTTTTTGAGCTTTCCTTTTTTTTGTGTTTCCTCTTAAACCTCTAATGAGCATTATTGCATTTAGTACGTCCCGATGATTCATTAAACCCAAGCTAATGGCATTCATAAAATGTATTTTACAGGGTAACTGAATTCCCGATTAGCATTAAAAACAACCCATGACCGAAGCCAAACCCAAACGAAACTCAATCCCCAGAAATCTTCTTCTTGCCGCAATTGCCGCGGCGGTGGCTTTTTTTGCGTTTAAGTTTTCGGGCGCCCCGGAAATGATTCGACATGCGCTGGTCGGCACTGAAGCCCCGATGGAAATAAGTGGACCAATTCTTAGTTCCGAGGCACTGGATTTTCCGCTGGAAACTATGGATGGAGAAATGATCAGCCTGGGTGATTTCGAAGGTGATGTCATCATGCTTACCTACTGGGCCTCGTGGTGCATCACCTGCCGGCAGACGAATCCTACTATCCAAACGCTGGCTACTGAGCTTTCAGAACGGAACGATATCCGGATTATGCTGATGTCGCTGGATAACGTGCCGGAAAATGCGGTGGACTACCTGGAGTCGGGTCGCTTTACGATTCCGAACGTGTTTCCGGGCCGGGCGCTGCCATCACCCTTAAACAGCGCAGCTATTCCAACTACTTACGTGATCGACAAAAACGGACAGATTGTGTATCGAAATACGGGTTACTCAAATTATTCCCGGTCTGCTTTTCGGGAGTGGATGGAGGAATTAGCAGATCGCAGCTGACTGAACGCAGAAGCGCTATGCTTAGTTAGAAGTTGAACGCACGGCAAATCGCCGTAAATCATTCTGTGAAATGCTTCTATGCAACAAACTCACGACATTATTTTAATTGGGGCAGGGTGTTCATCCATGCAGTGGCTGGATGTGTATCATCATAAAAATCCGGACTCTCAGCACCGTGTTCTGATGATCGATAAAGACGCTAATCCGCCGGAACGAACCTGGTGCTTTTGGTCGGACAGGGAGCATTATTACGACAGCCTCGTTTCCCACCGCTGGTCACGCGTAAAGTTTGCCTCTCCACAGGGTGAAGTGGTGCAAGACATTTCAGATTTTACATATCAGTATATTTCAGGGCGTGAGTTTTTTAAAAGCGCATACAGACGTATACATGCCGATGGCCGCATCGACAGAATAACCGCAGAAGTATCGAATACCCAGGAGGCCGGGGGGCTCACTCAGGTCGAAACGGATCAGGGTATTTTTGCGGCGCCCGAGGTTTATTCCAGCGTTCCGGATGCGAATAAAGTCAGCAATTATAAAAAACAGCAGGGTGGGGCCGGAATGTGGCAACACTTCCGTGGTTGGTTTATAGACACAGGCGAAGATATTTTTGATCCGGAAACCATCACTCTTATGGATTTCCGTACGGAGCAAAAAAATGGTGCGGTTTTCTTTTACGTGCTACCATTCAGCCGCCGCAAGGCGCTTGTAGAGTGTACTGTATTTGGTCCTGAAATCTGGGATGATGAGCAATATGATGAAAAACTTCGCGAATATACGGAGCGTTACATCGCAGCCGAAGTGAATATAACCAGCAGTGAAAAAGGTCAAATTCCGATGAGTATGATGGATTTTGACGGCTTGCGTTACGATGGAACCCGAAGTATTGGCACGGCCGCCGGAATAGTGAAGCCATCTACCGGATATATGTTTCTAAGGTCTCTTCGGGCTGTGGAGTGTATGGTTGGAGGGAAAGCCAGGCCAGAAACGCCGCCCCGGTTTGCGTTCTACGATCGTTTGCTTCTCGGCATCATCCGGGATGAACCCCAGCAGATTTCGCGCATTATGCACAGCCTGTTCAGCCGGAATGACTTCACCCACGTTTTTCGCTTTCTGGACGAGCAAACCAGCCTGCAGGAGGATGTGAAGATGCTTTCAACGCTTCCTTATACTCCGTTTCTTAAACAATTAACCAAACAAACTTTAAGCAGTAAAAATCGCGTCAAATGAAAGCCACCGTCTGGAATTCAGCCGCAATAGGGGCCGTATTAGTCGTACTAACTATTCATCTTGTACAGCCCGAAGCCGGTTTCTACATCGGATCTGCTTTTGCCCTGCTTGGACTTATGCTTATTGGTATTCCCCATGGGAGTCTGGATCATGTCATCAAGGAAAAAACTAGACCGGCAGATGAGCAGCAGTCGTTCTCACTGGCCCGCTTTCTGGGAGTGTACCTGCTTACCATGGCCGTTTATGCCCTGTTCTGGGTTTGGCTTCCGGCATTCAGCCTCATCTTTTTTCTGGTGATGTCGGCCTACCATTTTGGTGAAACCGATCTGGAAGAAACCGGCATTTCACAGCCAGTATTAAAACGAATCGGTTTTCTTGTCTACGGCTCGCTGCTGCTTTTTGGGCTTCTCGCAAACGATGTGGGGCAGACCATTGCCATCATTGAAAGTATGCTCCCTGGTTCGGCTATGCTGGCGGCTTTTGTAAGTCTTAACGAGCAGTTTCCGTGGCTCCGGTTTGCTGAATTTTACGCACTGGGGTTCCGGGTAATCACGGTTCGGTCAGGATTGTACGATCATTTGCGAATTGCCATTATACTGGGTATCGCACTTTTCCTGCCGCTGCTTGAGGGTTTCCTGCTGTATTTCTGCCATCATCACGCCTGGGTGAATCTGGTGAGGGTGAAGGAAAGCCTGTATGAAGACAGTCGCTCCGGTCTAAAAAACATGATCAAAGACATGACGCCCTTCAGTCTGATATCGGTTGTAGGCATCATTATTCTGGTAGCCAGCTCGCCATTGTGGCTGAGTCACGTCAATCCTGTGCTTCTGTTCTTTATTCTGATATCGGTGCTGACTCTTCCACATGCAGGCGTTATGGCTGAGTTTTACGCGCTTAGGAAACTGCGAAGCAAAGCCTGAGCCCGCTCCGAATAGTCGATTTTGAACCCTGCCTGCAGCAGGCAGGCCTGTCTGCCGCGGCGAAGACAGGCAGGAAGTTTTGAATTTAGAGTAATACTGCAGTCGGGTCTACTTGTCCTAAATGTACCTACATCGGCATCGCTCAGCACAGGCTTCGACTCCGCTCAGGGTACGCACTGAAGTTTAAATAATTGAATTTGAAATAAAACGCTGGTTGAGCGGAGTCGAAACCAGTACTGACGAAGCATCATTGTCTGGTTTTTAGCTCTTCCCTTTTTAGTGGTTCTAATCAAGTTCAGATTAGAAATAGAAATAGCTAATCTGTTTTCTCAGGCTTTGGTTTTCAGGTACAGAGCTACTGACGTGATGAAAATAAGGGTGGAGCTTGTTGCAGAGCCCACGCAGAACCAGCAGATGGCTTCGATAACGAACAGCATGAGATAAACCAGCCAGGCGCTGAACAGCACGGCAGGTGCGGATATGATTGGAAGCACCTTTGGCACAAAGGAAGCACCCCGGTCGAACCAGAGCAAGCCAAGGAACATGACCGCCAGGTAGAAAAATATGCCGTACAGAGCTACCGGAAGTCCAAACATGGTTGAGTACTCGCTGGCGGCTACTTCACCGCATCCTCCGCTTTCTCCGCATCCCGGAGGGGCGTCCATGTAGTGAATTGCGGTGAGGTAGGTGGCGTCGATAAAGCCTATAAAGGCCAGTATCAGGATGATGAAAAAGAGTGGTTTTGCCTTCATAGTCGTAATGCTAAGAGTGGAAATCAGGTTGAAACGAAGGTGAGCAGTTTGGGCTCGCGCTTGAGAGCGTCCTTGATTTCAACCTGAGTTCGCTAAAGGTCGTATGTTGATTCAGAATCGAAAATCAACATGCTGTGTGATGCGTTCCGAAGGAGAATTACTCTGCCGGAGCTGGTTCTTCACCAAAAATTATGGCATAAAGCTGATCGGGCGACTGTGGTGCACGAATTTGCTCGCCGTTCAGATAAATCGTTGGCGTAGAGTTGATTCCAAATTCACGGGCAGCAAGATGCGCGCGAACTACATTGTAAGTGATGTCTTCATCGTACAAATCACGCTGGAACTGCTCCATATCGAGCTCCAGAAACTCAGCCATGCCGTAGAATCCCTGCTCGGGGTTTTCTGTGCGCCAGCGGTCGGTATTGTAATAAATCAGGTTTGTCATTTCCCAGAACTTACCCTGCTTTCCGGCCGCAACCGATGCTACTGCCGCAAGACGCGAATGGAAATTGTTGTTGATCGGATAATGTCGCTTTTCGAAAGAAATAACGTCTCCATATTCTTCGATAAAGTCTTCAACAACCGAGTGGAATCGGGCGCAGTGAATACATCCAAAATCTGAAAATGTTACCAAACGGTAGTCGGAATCAGGGTCGCCCTTAATCCAGTTTTGCACATTGTATTCAGGCAGTCCGTCTTCTACAGCGCTTGGTGCCATAGTGGCTTCGGTAGCCGACTGATTTTGCTGCCATGCGAAGAATACCACAACAATTGTTGCCAAGAGGAGAAGGCCGGTGGCTCCGTACCAGATGACCGGGTTTCCGCTTTTTTGTTCGTTTTCCTTTTGCTTAGACATATCAATGAGTTAAATAAATACTTATTTGCGTTTTTTAAGATAAAAAAGTGGTCACACATAAAACAGTTTGAACCCTGTAAAAGTATGTCCTTAGCCACTTATTTTAACACTGTTTTAGTAGAGTTCAAAAGCCAGCAGCCTGCACTCGATGGTAGTGTTGTAGAACAACAGGTTTTTAAAGGGTTTTAGCCCGATTTTACGGGAAAGTGGTACATCACCAGTAAAAACAAAACCTGTTTTTCCTTTGCATTGATGCTTAAACCAGGTTCCGATTCCGTTGTAGGTTTCGGCCAGATCGGCTTTGTTTCCAATACGCTCTCCGTAAGGTGGGTTCAAAACAATTACGCCATCACCCTCGGGAACTTCCGTCTCTGCATAATCGCAGTGCTGGAACTCGATGAGATGATCCACGCCGGCTGCTTCGGCATTGGCCTGAGCCGCCGCAAGCGCTCGTTCATCGTGATCGGTGGCGATAATGCGTCCGCCGGTGAGTTCTTTACGTCCGGCCCGAAGGCGAAGGCGCTCCTCTTTGTACACCGCCCGGTCGAACCCTTTGATGTGCAGAAAGCCGAAGTTGCGCCTTCGTGCCGCCGGCTCTATGCCGAGCCCGTGCATGGCGGCTTCGATGGCCAGCGTGCCCGATCCGCACATTGGATTAATAAAATGCTGATCGGGTGTCCATCCGGAAGCCATCACCAAAGCGGCGCCCAGACTTTCCTGCATGGGTGCTTCGGTGTTTTCGACCCTGTAGCCTCGCCTCGACAAAGACTCGCCAGAGGTGTCCAGAAATATGCGCGCCTGCCTGGTATCCCAGAACAGAAACACAACGGTGCGGGTCAGGTCGGAGCCGGCATCGGGACGCCTGCCCGTTTTATTTCGCATGCGGTCTACGATAGCATCTTTTACCTTCAGGTTGGCGAACTGCGTATTGGTGATGGTAGGATGATTGACCCGCGAGGTAACGGCCACGTAACCATTTGAAGGAATCCAGTCTTCCCAGGGAATTTCCATCAGCCATTTATAAAGCTGGTCGGGGTCGGAAGCCTTAGTTTCATCCAGCAGATAATGTATACGATGGGCAGTTCGCAGCTCCAGATTCAGCCGGATACAGTCGTTCAGGCTCCCGGTAATGTCGATACCCGTTTCGCGCATGGAATCTGCCTTGAAGCCCAGCGCGTCGGCTTCGTTTTTGAGATACGGAGCCAATTGCTTGGGGCAGGAAATTGAGATGGTCGAAGGTTTGGTGAAATCACCCATGTTTATAAATTAATTGGCGCGGAAAAATCCGCATGTTGAATTGCCAGCCTAAGATAACACAACTGAGCCAACAATACCTTACTAGCTGCAGTTTACTGGCTGATTGACCATAAACAGCAATAGCACCATAGATCGCTCTATTAATCGTTTATTCGAAACGGCATCGAGAATCGCTATATTAAATGTAAAATAAACAGGGCCTGCATAAACCCCCGATTATCACTTAACTCTCTATGAAACAGCTTTTTCTGCTTCGCCACTGCAAATCCGACTGGTCGGCCTCTATGCAAAGAGACTACGACCGCCCGCTTAACGAGCGCGGCAAGAGTGATGCGCCTCTGGTTTGTTCATTTATAAACAGCGTAATCAGCTTTCCGGAAACGAAAGTGGCTGTTTCCCCGGCCGTGCGTACCCGGCAGACCGTGGCACCGCTCATAAAACCCTGGACGGATGAGCGTAAAAATAAAATCGATTTCAACGAGTCGCTGTATGAAAGCGGGCTGAATGAATACCTCAAAGTAATTCGTCAGACTCCTGATTCGGCCGAAAACCTGCTTATTGTTGGCCATAATCCCGCCATTTCGGATGTGGTTGAGTTTCTGGTTTCCGGCCATCGACTCGATGAGCTTGTACATGTGTCAACCGGAACCTTGATAGCCCTCGATCTAAATGTGAGCAGCTGGAAACAGACAAATGCCGATAATGCGGTAATCCGCTTTATGATACCCCCCAAAATTCTTAAAAAAGCACAACAGTTATGAATCAGCTTCGGAGCGAATCCAGCCGAAATACACTGAAATCCCTTAACGATTTGCGCCTTGCCGTATTAATCGATGCCGATAATATTTCGTATGCCCACATAAAGGGAATGATGGAAGAGGCGACACGCTACGGAACGCCGACCTTTAAGCGAATTTACGGCGACTGGACCAAGCCTAATCTGGGCGGCTGGAAAGGCGTATTGCTCGAAAATGCCATCACCCCGATACAGCAGTACGGCTACACCAAAGGCAAAAACGCTACCGACTCAGCCATGATTATCGACGCCATGGATATTCTGTATTCCGGTAAGGTTGATGGCTTTTGTATTATTTCGAGCGACAGCGATTTCACCCGTCTTGCGGTTCGTTTGCGTGAAGCCGGCATGCGCGTTATCGGAATGGGTGAAAAGAAAACGCCCGATCCTTTCATCGTGGCCTGCGACAAGTTTATTTACATTGAGGTCATCAGCCAGAATTATGAGCCCGAGCCCGAGGAAGATTCGGCTCCTGCTGCGAAATCAAGCTCGAAAACCAGCAAGCCATCATCCACAAAATCCCGCCAAACAAAAGGCCGCGGGCGCCAGAAGCCATCGGTAGAGAAAGATATGGTTAAGCTCATTCAGCTTAGCGTATCCGACGTGGCCGATGAAGACGGCTGGGCGTTTCTGGGCGAGGTAGGAACCATGATTCTGAAAAAGAAGCCTTCATTCGATCCACGTAACTACGGCTTTAGTAAGCTTACCCCTTTATTGAAAGATCTGAAAATATTTGAATTTGATGAGCGTCAGGTAAACGGTTCGAACGTTCGTCACATTTACGTACGTGATAAGAACGCATAAACACCGCTTTCTTAACCACCCTGAAGCTATTAACCGACACAGAAGCCATCACCCTGAATACAGCACTTTTGCCGTGTTCACGAACATAATTTATGATACAGTACATCGACACCAACGCAGAACTGAAAGACCTTGTAGCAAAAATGAACACCTCCGATTCGGTAGCCATCGATCTGGAGTTTGACAAAAATCATTACAGATACGGGTTCAACCTGTGCCTGATGCAGCTGCAGCTCGGCCCAACGAGCTACCTTGTTGATCCATTAGCCGGCGATGTGGATATAAGCACAATTTTCCCGCCTCTTGAAAATCCTGATATTGAGAAGATTTGTTTCGCCTTTGGTGAAGACATCCGTCTGCTTCATCTGCTTGGGTGCCATCCTAGAAATATACTCGACCTTAGCGTGGTAGCCTCACTTGTTGACTACCCGCCCATGTCGCACACAAATCTGCTGGACGAGGCGCTGGGCGTGAAGCTGGGTAAAAGCGCCCAAATGAGCAACTGGTTCAACCGTCCGCTTACGCAAAACCAGAAAGAATACGCCGCCGATGATGTAATTTACCTGCACGATTTGCGCGACAAGCTGATAGCCGATGCGGAGAAAAAAGACATCATGGAGTGGGTTGAGCAGGAGAAAAAGCAGTGGGAAGAAACCGACTACTCCGATGTGGACACCAATGATTTTCTGAAGGACCGCGACAAAAAAGGACTTTCTGAGCTTCAATGGCATATCTTTTCCAAAATGATGGAATTTCGTGAGGCACTGGCTGAGCGCAAAAACCGTCCCGGCTACAAGATTATCGATAAAACGTTTTTGCTCACCGTAGCCAAGCAGCCTTCGCACATAAAATCGTGGATGCAGGCTAAAGGCATGCACCCCGGCCTGAAAAATACACAGACCGCAGACGAGGCTATCGCCATTGTGGACGAAGCCGTTGAGGAAGCGCGTAAAAAAGGACTTTCCGACACGCGCCCGGCCGAGAAGCCGTTAAGCAAAGATAAACTGGCCTCAATCCGTAAAAATAAGGCGATTATGCAAATGGTGAAGCGAGAATGCTTCAATCCGGTAAAGGCTGTTATGGCTCAGGATTATGGCGAAAATGCGGCCAATTATATCGTAAACAACCGCCTGATTGATGCCTATATACAGGGCAACGAAAAAGAAATTATCGAGTACCGCCGCGACATCATCGAGTACACGGCCATGTCACTTGGAATGGATGTGTACGGCGCGATTGATGAGGCTGGTCAGGGACTGTAGATTTTTGATTTCTGATTGATGATTTTTGATATGCGAAGTGATGTGGTAGGATGGGGGAATTGGTGAGGTTGGGCAAGTTTCAGTTGCCGAATCTTTAGATCACATCACGTCCCCGCGGCTGATAATCAGTGGTAGGATGTAAAGGGAATAGCGAAGCCTGTGTGCAGGGTGATGGGGTTCATGCCTTTGCCTAGCAGTGCGCTCAGGGTTCCGGCTCCTGCGGTCCAGTTTAGTGCTCTCCAGACGGGTACGCTCAGCTCGGCCCTTGCTCCTGTAAGAAGTCCGCCCTGCGTGTCGACTCCGGCACCTCCGCCGGCTCCGATGTAGATTTCTCCGGACAGTATGCTGCGACCTATGAACGGAACAGAGTAGCCCGGTCCGAGCAGCCCGATCTGGTAACCACCTGCATCACCTATAAAAGAAGTGTAGGCCTGACCCGTGATGTAGAAACGGTCGCTCAGGAATAAATCCATGCCGGCTTCAATCATATAAACCGGGTCGTTGGGGTGACGTGAATTTTTGCGATAGCTGCTGTTCGGGATGTGCATCACCACGCCGGAATTGGCTTTCCAGCGGTAGGACGTGGTTTCACCTTCAGGGGCAAACGGGCGATTCAGGTAGCGCACGATGCGGGCTCCCGGCGCGAAAGTGAGGAAATCCCCGTTGAATGAGCTCACGCCCATGGCTTCAATCTCGGCTCCGAATTTGCCAAATAGCGGGAGCTCCAGCCCCAGACCGGTGATGAAAATCATGCCTCCGCCGGTATTTACGTTTCCGCCGCCGGCCGTGCCAGCGCCCAGCGAGGCCGAGAGTCTGAACGGGCGTAAATTCAGGAATCCGCGGTATCCCAGCATCCAGTCGGCATAGCCTTCTGCATCGCCCGATACTACGCCGTAGGTTTGGATGAAAACTTCATAATTCATGGAGCGGGAAAAGGTGAGCTCGGCCCCGAGCGTGTTCATGGTTTGAAGATCAACGCGCCCGCCCCGCATCTTGCTCCCCTGCGGAATATACTGACGAAAAGCCGGTTTGAAGGCCGCTACGCGCAGGAATCGGCCCGATGGCGCATCCTGCTTTTCGTGACCTCCGCTAAGGGCAATATTGAAATCGCGGCTGATGCCAAGCGTAAATGCCGCCGTGGAAATTGGAGATCCCGATACCGAAACGTGCGTGATGCCCGGCTGAATACGCACGCCATCTAAGGGTTGAATCCATGCCGAAAGGTGATGCCGGAGCATAAGACCATCACCAGAAACCTGCGAAGCTCCGCCGCCGCCGCCAACAAAGCTGCCGAACTGCAGGCCGAATGATTGCGAAAACGGAAGCATCCAGCCGGCCTCAATTCCGCCTACAAAAAAGCCGCCGCCGGTGCCAAATGCAGCCGAGTACACCGAGTTGCCCACGTACAAACCAGTCGGAAACTGATACACCAGGCTAAGGCCGTTAATGCCGTTAATCTCGGTTTGCCGCTGGTTAAAAACATCGGCCCCGAATGACGCCCGAAGCCCCTCGCGTGTGAAATCATCCTGAGCCGTTTGCGCATCGGAAGCGGATGGAAGCAGAACCAGCAGGAGTACCGCTGTAACCGAACCGATAAAAAATCTATACGGTCGGGAGGAGATGAAAGGGAAAAAGTTTGAAACGGTAGAAATGGTTGTCATAGGCTGAAACAAGCGGGAGAATCAAAGTCGCTGCGATTACACGGCACTTCAGAACGTGCAGGATGATGCTCCAAAATAAGAAAGAACCCGCTGCTAAACCTAACCGGAATCAGCCCAGCATCCAGTTACCGTCTTTGTCTTTTCGGGCTTCTGAAAAGCCCATGTGCGGAAACAGCTTGAGCCGTAGCATAAGGGCCAGCGCGCCCGAGCAAAGTATAAACAGGAGCTCAACGGTTGTGAGATGCTGAAAAAACCCTATGCTGAATCCTATTGAAAAGACGATGTGCAACTGCAGAAATGCTCCGTTGAGCTTGGCCATGAATCGGGTCCAGGCCAGCACACCAAGGCCGGCCGCTATGCGAATGAGGACGTCCGTTGTGGTAGCAGGCTCGTGGCTGTACAACCCCAACGCGTACAAAAACTGAAACACCCCAAGCATGGCGGTAACCGCCAAAAACATATAGATGAGCGTCTGTGATTCCGCTTTTTTATCCGGATTAGGGATAGCTGCAATTGAAGAGGCCAGTCTCTTTTCATCGAAATACTGAGCCTTCATTTCATTGAGAACCTCATGCCGGTCGCGGCCTTCTGCAACCTGCTGCTGTATCTGCAGGCCAGCTTCTTTGGTGATGGATTTTTTTGACATGGGGGGATGGGAATGAGTTGATAGATGCATTGAGAGAATAATACGATAAGGGAGAGAATTCGACAAGCCTGGTCACCTCTCCCCGGCCCTCTCCTCAAGGAAAGGGAAAATTGGTTGATGGTCTGGGTGATTTTGCTTCATCTGGAACGCTTTCGCCTACAAGTGGTGTGTGTTGAATTATTCACGAATAGTTAGGCTTTAATCATCATATATTGACAGAAAATAAGTGATTAAAAAACATCTATTCATCAGCTCAGGGGATCTTTCTGAATCCGGCTTAAACGGGCATCAAAAACTGGCATGAAACGTACATCAAAAGCTAAACTCAGCTCAACCGAGATTGCCGGTCTGGTAGAAATGGTGAAGGATTCAACCATAAACGTAACCGATATAGCCGAGGAATTAAACCGGCGTATTGCAGAACCTCCGGGCTTGCCCTCAGGCCCCATCAGGCGAACGGTTGGCACTATTTCGGGAATGGTTTACAGCATGGTTCGCTCTATTACCAATCTCGTGGGGCTTGGTGTCGAAAAATCTATCCTAAAGCTAAACCCAACCGTCGATTCCGGATTGACTGTGGGAAACAAAGAGGTTTTGCGGTCGGTGCTGAATGGAGTGCTTGGCGACTATCTCGTGAACAAGAACAATCCGCTGGCCATACCCATGCAGTTCCGCTATCAGGGGGAAGCCATTGAGCTCAGTAGCGATCATATACGCAGCGTTTACCCCAAAACAGGTGGTAAAATCCTGCTGATTATTCACGGGCTATGCATGAATGATACACAGTGGACCCGCAAAAATCATAATCATGGAGAGCAGCTGGCCAAAGAGCTCGGACTCACGCCTATATACCTCTATTATAACGGCGGCCTCCACATTTCTGACAACGGAAAGCAGCTTAGTGCCCTACTTGAAAAACTAATAATCTCGTGGCCAGTCCCAGTCGAGCAGCTTGTATTGCTAACCCATAGTATGGGAGGTCTTCTGGCCCGAAGCGCTCTGTATTACGGAGAAAAAGCCCGGCACCAATGGACAAACAGCCTGAGCAAAATACTTTTTTTGGGCACTCCTCATCACGGAGCTCCTCTTGAACGCATGGGTAACTATGTAGATCAGTTTCTGGACGCTACCCCTTTTACCAAACCATTTTCCCGCCTCGGCAAATTGAGAAGTCCGGGGATTACCGACCTGCGTTTTGGCAACCTCGTGGACGAAGACTGGAATACCTTCGATCGTTTTGAAAAACGAATTGATGAACGTCAGCACTTTCCATTACCCCAAAATGCAAGATGTTACGCAATAGCTGCAGCCATCGGAAAAAAAGAAGACGCCATCAAAACAAGAGTCTGGGGTGATGGCCTTGTGCCCATCAACAGTGCTTTGGGAATACATCCCGATCCGAAACGATGCCTGAACTTCCATCAGGACAACACCCGAACCTATTATGAAACCTCCCACCTGGATTTATTAAGCAGCGGGGCCATTTACGAGCAGATAAGGGAATGGGTTGAGGAGTAGTGAGTAGGAGGGTGCTCTGAGAAGGCCATTGTCTTGTATCTTGTGCCACGCCAGCTTGAGGTGCCAGTTTGGCTCCTCAAGTTTTTAAATTCTTCATCTACCACCTATAGCTTTGACAATTTTGATCGTGGTGCGGATGTCTGCTCCTGATATCGGCATGATGATGATTTATAAGTTTGCAGCGTCCGACAGGAATATACAGTAAAATTCTAAACGAGGAAGACTGAGGAGGGGCACACATAAAAAAAGGCCGCTTAGAATTCCTTCTAAGCGGCCCGAAATACAAAAATATCAAGTTCTTGTAAGTTTGTACACCCGCCAAGATTCGAACTTGGAACCGCCTGATTCGTAGTCAGGTACTCTATCCAGTTGAGCTACGGGTGCATTGTATTTTGTTGCAGATGCCAAATATAAGAGCTTTTTGATCTGAAATCAATACCTTTTCTCAAATTGCTGAAGACATTGAAAAAACATCCTCCCCGAATTTTGATACGGAGAGGATGAGTTTCTTCATACAGCCATAAAAATATAAGAGATTACCCCAGCCAGCCTTCGCGGTCGAGGCTTCGGTACTGCACGGCTTCCGAAAGATGATGCCCCCGTATCGCCTCACTTCGCTCCAGGTCGGCAATCGTTCTCGCGACCTTAAGTATGCGGTCGTAGGCGCGTGCGGAAAGCCCGAGGGAGGTCATGGCTTTTTTGAGGATGGCCGAACCGGCTTCATCAATTTTGCAGATTTTGCGAACCATGCGGGAGCTCATTTGCGCGTTACAGTGCACGTCCATGCCGATAAACCGCTGCTGCTGAATCTCGCGGCAGGAAATCACCCGCTGCCTGATGGGCTCCGAGCTTTCACCCTGCGCCTTCTGGGCCAATTCATCAAAGCTGACTTTGTTCACCTCCACGTGAAGATCAATACGGTCGAGCAGCGGGCCGCTGATTTTACTCAGGTACCGGTGCATTTGTCCGCTGGAGCTGCCTTCCGGGCTGTCTGGATCATACCAGTCCCCGCTGGGTGATGGGTTCATGGAAGACACCAGCATGATCTTACTGGGATAACTGACCGTCATACGGGCGCGTGAAATCGTTACAAAACCATCCTCAAGCGGCTGGCGCATCACCTCGAGTGCTTTTCGCTGGAACTCGGGCAGCTCATCCAGAAAGAGCACGCCGTTGTGGGCCAGAGAGATTTCGCCCGGCATGGGAATGCTGCCACCTCCGACAAGCGCTACATCAGAAATGGTGTGATGCGGCGCCCGAAACGGACGTTTGGTTACGATGGCGCTGCCGGATTTCATCAGTCCGGAGACGGAATGGATTTTTGTGGTTTCCAGCGCTTCATTGAGTGAGAGAGGCGGCAGAATGGTGGGCAGTCGTCTGGCGAGCATGGTTTTGCCTGAGCCGGGAGGCCCGACCATCACCATATTATGACCACCGGCGGCGGCAACCTCCATGGCGCGCTTCACGTTTTCCTGGCCCTTCACGTCGGAAAAATCCACCACGTATTCAGACTGCTCCTTCTCAAAAATTGTCTTCACGTTGATGCGCAGCGGCTGTATTTCGTCCGAACCGTTGTACCAGCTCATCACCTCTTTCAGATTACCGCAGCCAATTACGTTCAGGCCTTCCACCACGGCGGCTTCACCGGCGTTTTCTTTTGGAAGTATGATGTGTTCAAAGCCTCGTTTTCTGGCCTCAACGGCAATCGGCAGCACGCCTTTTACCGGACGAAGCGTGCCGTCGAGAGCGAGCTCACCCAGATTAATCGTCTTCTCCACACGGTCGCTTTTAATCTGCCGCGTTACCAGAAGCTGGCCCACCGCTATCGGCAGGTCGAACGCGCTGCCTTCTTTAGGCAGGTCGGCCGGCGCCAGACTCACGGTAATAACCCCCTGAGGAACCTGCTTGCCGGATGACTGGATCGCTGCCGATACGCGATCCCGGCTTTCGCTCACCGCGCGGTCGGGCAGACCTACCAGCGAGTAATAATCTTTACCAAATTTTAGATGGACTTCAACGTCGATAATGTGAGCATCTACCCCGTAGGTAGATGCGCAGAATGTGTGTGCTAACATAACTTTTCTGTCTCCATACGTTTGTGAATAACCGGAATGTGGCCCTCAGGCACACATGCGGCTGTATCATTTTTTATTCGTTTACGTATACAGAGTCAGATTGTCCGCAATCCTTACAAAATCTAGTAATAAAGGTGAGAACTATGGCTACAACAGTATTCGAAGATATCAGAAATAACGGGGAGCAGGTCCTTAAAGAAATTCGCGAAATGATTCGTGAAGGCAACGCCCGAAGGGTAAAAGTCATCAATAAAAAAGGGCGCACATTGTTTGAATCACCGCTTACGCTTGGCTCACTTGGCGCCGGTGGTTTATTCCTGCTTCACCCTATAATTAGTACACTTGCTACATTTATCATGTTTTCCAACGATGTGAAGATTGTAGTCGAGCGCTATCCCGATACGGAAGCCCGCGACGAGCACGAACTCGAAGCCGACTTTATACCCATTAACGACGACTAAATCCTGTTTTTTTGCAGTGTGATGGGTCCGTTGCCTTAAATTGCTGCAAACCGCGAATCAGGGCTCGTATTATCACCATAAAAAAAGCCCGCAGGTAGTATCACCTGCGGGCTTTTTTGGGCATGGAAAACCGATATTGGAATTACGACAGCTTATCTTTAAGCGATTCGATTTCACCCTTGAGTTTTTCGGCTTCATCGTCGTAGCCGAGTTCTCTTAATTTCAGCAGATAGATTCCCAGGAGAAAAAAGGTTGGTGCCCATAGTCCTACAAAATTTCCAAAACGCTCAGCGTGAGCTACTTCTTCGGGATTATTTCCCTTTTCTTTGGCCCACGTAAGAACGGTTAGTCCGATGGACGCAAAGCCAAGTCCCATAGATGCATGTGCAAGCTTCTCTAACATAAATTACCTCTTTGTTAGTTTAAGTTTGTTATGCTTCTATAAACGGGAGGCCACGCAAAATCGTTTCGTATTTGCAGGAAACGACGCTTTTGCCGTGTAATTAGATGCGCTTCAAGCCGATACGCTGCCGCTGAATATCTACGGTGCTTACTTCGACCTCGATAACATCACCTACGGCAACTTCATCGAGCACGTTCTCCACGCGCTTTCCGTCGGCCCGCATGGCGGAGATGTGAAGCAGTCCGTCGACCTTCACGCCAATGTCTACAAAGGCGCCGAAATCGACCACGTTGCGCACGGTTCCCTGCAGGCGGGTGCCCTGGTTGAGATCCTCAATTTTGAGAACGTCCTGGCGAAGCAGCGGCTTTGGCAGATCCTCACGCGGATCACGGCCGGGCTTGAGCAGGTTTTCGATGATGAGTTCCAGAGTCGGCTCACCAATCTCGAGCTCTTTGGCGAGCTCAGCTGTTTTCAGGTTCTGAAGCTTCACCGGTAGCGTGTCTTTTTCGTCCGGCAGCTTTGTGAGGTCGATACCCAATCTGCTGCACAGCTTTTTCGTGGCCTCGTAACTTTCCGGATGGATGGCGGTGTTGTCGAGCGGGTTTGGGGATTCCGGAATCCGCAGAAATCCGGCTGCCTGCTGATAGCGAAACGGACCCACTCCGGGCACGTCCTGCAGCTGGTCGCGGTTTTCGAATCGTCCGATTTTGGAGCGGTGATCCACCACTTTCCGGGCTACGGTTTTGCTCATGCCCGAAACGTAGGCCATCAAAGCCGCGCTCGCCGTGTTGATATTCACTCCAACGTGATTCACGCAGCTTTCGACTACGTCGCCCAGGCTGCGCATCAGCTTCACCTGATTAACGTCGTGCTGGTATAAACCAACGCCGATCGATTTCGGATCGATTTTCACCAGTTCGGCCAGCGGATCCTGTACGCGCCGGGCGATTGAAATATTGCCGCGCTGTGCCGCATCCAGCTCAGGAAATTCTTCCCGGGCTTCTTCTGAGGCCGAATAAACCGAGGCTCCGGCTTCGCTCGTTACCATGTAGGCAATTTCCAGACTTGAATCAGCAGCGCGCATATCACCAATTAGCTCGGCTACAACCAGCTCGGTTTCCCGGCTTCCGGTTCCGTTGCCAATGGCAATCAGCTCGACTTTGTACTTTTTGATCAGGGCCGCAAGCGTAACTTTAGCTTCCGCAATTTTGCTGAACGGAGGAGTCGGGAAAACCGTCGTGCCTTCGAGATATGAACCTGTATGATCCACCACGGCCACTTTGCAGCCGGTGCGGTAGGCCGGATCGATGCCCATCACAATTTTGGTCGAAAACGGCGGCTGAAGGAGTAGGTTACGGACGTTCTCAGCAAAAATGCTGATGGCGTGCTCACCGGCTGCTTCGGAAAACTCAGAGCGTATTTCACGGCTCATCGACGGATAAAGCAGGCGCTTCCAGGCGTCTTCGATAGCGTCTTCGAGCTCCTCGACAAAAATGGAGTCGTCGTTAGTTATGATGATGGTGTCGATTTCCTCCAGCGTGCGCTCTTCCCACACCTCCAGCTTCACGCTGAGTATGCCTTCACGCTCCCCGCGGTCGAGTGCCAGGGTCTGGTACGGCTTCAGGTATTTCAGCTTTGAGTTGAACTCGTAATAGGTTTCGTACGTCTTTTTCTCATCGGTGGCATTATCCACTTTCTTGCTGACAATAGAGCCGAAGTTTCGCAATTGATCGCGAAGCATATCACGAACCTCAAGATGCTGGCTCACCCTTTCGGCAACAATATCGCGTGCCCCGGCCATTACGTCGTCTATAGTCGGGAGCTCGTTTTCAGGGTTGATGTAGGGCGTTGCGAGCTCCTCGACTTCACCCTTTTCGGTTTTCTGCTCCCAGATGAGGTCGGCCAGCGGCTCAAGTCCGCGCTCGATTGCCACTGATGCGCGTGTTTTGCGCTTCTGCTTGTAGGGCAGATACAAATCTTCCAGCGTGGTAAGATCGGTGGCTTCGAGTATACTTTTTTCCAGCTCGGGCGTAAGCTTATTCTGCTTATTGATGCTCTCCAGAATAGTCGCGCGCCTCTGCTCCATAAGGCGGCGGAATTCAAGCTCATCGCGTAATGTACGAAGCTGAACCTCATCGAGCCCGCCGGTGACTTCCTGCCGGTATCGGGCCAGGAACGGAATAGTGGCGCCTTCATCAAAAAGCTCTGCCGCCTTGGTAACCTGCTTCATCGAAAAGTTCAGGTTTGCTGCAATCGTTTTAAAAATCTGTGTATCGGTCATCTGTTCTGCAGGGTGATGTGGGAGTTCATAGCTATCGGCAATATCCGAAATAAAAGAGGCCTAAGATAGGAAATATGGCGGAAGGGTTAATGAAATTGACAGGGGATTATTTATTAAATAACTGCTTTCTGAAAGGTAGCTGATTGGAATTAACAATAAGTAATTAACAATAAACAATGAAATGTCAGGTGCTAGAATGCAGAGGTGTTGACTTCCAAAATCGTATATCGCAAATACCCTTTTGCGGACATTTGCGATATAATCCGCGATAATCAGCGTCCACTATTTCATCAATACAAAAACCCAAACAGCCAGAGCGGGATGGCGTTGCCGCTGGCGTACTCTGTGCCGTCTTTGGCCAGCCAGGCGTTTTTGCTGCCGCGTATTTGTGACGCATCCTTATTTTTGCCACCAACCTCAAACGTGAGCTTGCCATCCACAAGAAAATCGGCTTTCTGGGCAAGATGCACCTCATGACCAGCATTTCGCAATTGATTAAAAAAGAAGGTCTCCCTTATAGCCCCGATTTCCGGCTGAATATGCATGGCGTAGGCCATGTTGGTATTCTCGAAGTAGATTTTATCCGGCTTCTGCAGCGTGGTTACGCCCTTGCCCGGCTTATTTGCCAGATTTAGCAGACGTGCATCTCCCATGGCTTTCAGGTACTGGTTGATGGTATCCCGGCCCATCTTCAAACGTTCGGCCAGCTTGGAAATATTCGGCTGAAACGGCACGGACTGTGCCACGGCTCCGAGCAGCTTTTTCATGTTAACAACCGACTGACCGCTATAGTCCTGAATGTAGGTAAGATCACTTTCCAGCACGGCTGAAATAACCTGATGGATTCGTTCTTCGAGGTAGAGCTCCTGTTCGTTTCTGGCAAACGGGAAGTAGCCACGCTTCAGGTAATCGCTGAAATGTGCTAATGGCTTCACCTTGCCAAGTATTTCATTAATGATGTCGTCTCTGTTTGTGAGTATATCATCGAGCGAAACGGCTTCAATAGAAATACCGTGAAAAAGATGCAGGTATTCCCTGAACGACATGCCATGAAGCTCGCGCACAATGGTTCTCCGGCTCAGGTCGGCTTCACCCCTGAATATTTCCAGCGCAGACGACGATGTGAAAATAATTTTTAGATCCGGAAAGCCGTCGTATATCACCTTTAGTTCACGGGACCAGTTTTCGTACTTATGAATTTCGTCTATGAGCAAAAGCTTTCCGCCCGCTGCGCTCCAGTCCTGGGCAAGTTGAAATAAAGTGTTCTCGTAAAACCACGGATGGTCAACCGTTACGTACAGGCTCTTCTCCGGTTCCGGGAATTGAAACTTGGCATACTGAAGCAGCATGGTCGTTTTCCCTACGCCACGTAGTCCTTTCAGTCCAAGTAGTCTTGGCGACCAGTCGAGCAGATCGAACAGGTAGCGGTGCCACTTGTCCGTTGTGCGGCTCATCAGGCTTTTATGGAATTCTTCAAGCTGCTGCATGGAATGCCTTTTGTGTTTTTTTTGACTTGTCAACAAGTCAAATGTATGTGTTTTTTGACTTACTAACAAGTCAAATTGGTGTTTTTTTGACTTGTACAGAAATCAAAAAAAAGCTATTCCGACTTGTTTAGAAGTCAAAATAGCTTTATAAAATCCGGTTTAGTTCTATGAAAACTATCGGGAGAATAGCTCTGAGGTGCTTATTCTACAGCTGTAACGGTAAAACCATTTGCTCTGAGCAGGTTAATTACCCCGTTTTCACCAGCAAGATGACCGGCACCAACCGCAATGAATGCGCTTTGTTCGGAGGTGAGTTCTTTAATTACAGGAATCCAGGCCTTATTGCGGGAATCGAGCAGCACGTCTTTGTAAGTTGTCCAGAACTCATCTTCAGTAATGAGGTTATACATAGCCAGGATGTCTCTGCTGGCGTAAAGCTGGCTGAGCTGGTTGAATTCGTCTTTTCCTTCCTGCGGGTTCTCAATCATTTTCACCAGCTCATCGACCTGAATCTGAAGCGGGATATTGTCGAAAAGACCGACCTGGAATGCGATGGTTTCAAGGCCGACGACCGGGATATCCCTTTCTGTGGCAGCATTCAAAAAATACGCATCAATTGAAGCCTGCTCCTGATCACAACTGATCATCGGCATCATCGCCATGGATGAGAGCATGAATGGCTTCATAGTTCCAAGCTGATCCAGTCCTACGCCGTAATGCTGTGTGAAGAATGCGTCGAGAAGCTTTTGACCTTCATCATCCATAAGCGAGCGGATGTTCTTGCCGTCCGGATTCATGCCGAGCATCATCATTTCGCCGGCCATGTTGGGATCGCTCATATCGAGTTCGAGGGCCAGAATATCAGCTGACCGAAAAGCCTCAGCGGCGGCATCAGGAATATCTTTAAATTCACTGCAGATCAGATGCATGGTGCCGTAGAGGTAGGAAGGTTCATCGAGATGGTCGGCTTCAACCTTCCATAACAAAGACGATTCCTGAGCCTCAACTCCGGCCGGAGTGAGTAAAAATAATGACAGAATGAGAAGTAAAGGGGAGAGCTTTTTCATAAGGAAATAAGTATTGGGAGTAGAGATAAGGTTACAGCTGGGGATTACGGAAGCGTCTTATGTTATGTTACAAAAACGTGATAGCTGTAGCTCAGAACACCGCATAATTTGCAATTAACGCGATTAAGTGATATATCCCGTTCAGTTCACTAAAATAACAAAAGAGAACCATGATTATGATGAAGCGCTTACTGTACCTGCTGGTTTTTTCAATTTCTTTACTGATTACATCGAACGCAACGGCCGGAGAAAACGAGCCGCCGGCCTGGATAGACGAATACCGGGAAACGGCCGAAAAGCTGATCGAAGCTGCTCTTGAGCCCGAAAATATGGACTTTATGTGGGAGCGCCTGGCCTGGCTTACCGATTATTATCCGTATCGACTGAGCGGCAGCGAGATGCTCGAAGATGCCATCGAATGGATGCACGACAACATGATTGAAGATGGCTTCGATGAGGTGTACAAACAAGAGGTGATGGTGCCGCACTGGGTGAGAAACGAAGAGTCGCTGGTATTCCACGGGCCGTGGAGCAGAGAGCTGAGAATGATAGGTCTTGGAAGCTCCGTAGGTACGCCTCCTGAGGGAATCCGGGCCGAAATTATGGTAGTGGGCAGTTTCGAAGAATTTGAAGAGCGCTCCCACGAAGCCGAAGGCAAAATCGTGGTCTGGAACGTGCCTTTTACGACCTATGGTGAAACGGTACAGTACCGGGTTCGCGGGGCCTCGGTAGCTTCAAGAGCCGGTGCGGTCGCGTCTTTGCTGCGTTCAGTTACCCAGTTTTCCATGCAGACGCCTCATACCGGAAACATTCGCTACGACGATGATGTAGATCCTATTCCTTTTGCCGCCATCACCCTTGAAGATGCCGAGCTGATGCAGCGCTTTCAGGATCGCGGCGAGCACATGGAGGTGCATCTCACCATGGGCGCCGAAATGCTGCCGGACGCCCTTTCACATAACGTAATCGGTGAACTAACCGGAAGTGAAAAGCCTGAAGAAATTGTGGTGATTGGCGGGCATATCGACTCCTGGGACATTGGTCATGGCGTGATGGATGATGCTGGTGGCGTAATCGCAACCTGGGAAGCCGTTCGTCTGATGAAAGAGCTCGGTCTTCAGCCAAAAAGAACTATCAGAGTAGTGGGCTGGACCAACGAAGAAAACGGGGTGATGGGCGGCCGGGCCTACCGCGACATGGTGATGGAAGACGGAAGCTTTGAAAATCACCAATTGGCTTACGAGATCGACTTTGGTGTTTTTGAGCCGCTTGGGTTTGGTTTCACCGGAAGCGATGAGGCTTTTGCCCTGCTCGAGCCGATAATGGAGTTAACGGCCCCAACCGGCGCGGTTACGCTTCGTGAAGGCAGCTCCGGCACGGTAGATATCGGTCCGCTGATGCGCGAGGGCATGCCGGGTATGGGAATCGATACCAATACCGAAAGGTATTTCTGGTACCATCATACCGATGCAGATACGCTGGATAAGCTCGATAAAGAAGATGTGGCCAAAGTAATTGCCGCTACGGCTGTAATGATTTACATTGTGGCCGATATGGAGCAGCGCCTGCCCTGGTAAAATGGAGTTTAGGTATTCAGGTCAGCCGGGGATTGAAACCAGGAACCGGCTGCCTTTACCGGGCTCGGATTCCACGTGAATTTCACCGCCGTGCAGGTCGCAAAACTTTTTGATGAGCGTCATTCCGATACCGGATGTTACTTCTCCTTTAGTTCCTTTTCGCTGTACGGAAGAGTTGCCGCTGAAAAGCTCTTTCTGCATATCTTCGCTCATTCCAATTCCCGAATCGGTTACTTCGAAGAGCAGTTTTTTATTATCTGAACCGGAATAAAGCCTGATGTCAATTTTGCCTTCATCCGGTGTAAACTTGATGGCGTTGTTAATAAGGTTGGAAACAATGAGGCGCCACTTGTCCGGGTCAACTTTCCATTCAAGGTTTTCCGGTATATCAAGGTTGATTTGCTGTTTCTTTACACTGGAATACGAATGAAGCAACCGATAGCTGTCTCGTACAATCTCACTAACGTCCGAAATTTCAGTATTCAGCTTAAACGTGCTTTTGTTGAGGTATGGCGAGTTGAGAAGTATATTAACCACTCGCGCCACAGCGAGGCCGGACTCGCGGATAATGTTAAGAATTTCTCTGTGATCTTCATCCTGTATTTCGCCTGCCAGATACTCGGCAAATCCTGTTATACCCATTAATGGATTGCGCAGATCATGGCTGATAATCCGAATCAGCTCGTCTTTTTCTTTGTTGCCCTGTTCTGCTTTGGCCTTGGCATATTTCAGTTCGTATTGGGAGACAATTTCGTCGGCCAGAATACGAAGTGTATCCTTATCATCCTCACTTATTTTGTTGGGCTTGTGGTCAATAAGACAAAGGGTGCCGATATTGTAGCCGTCCGGAGTCCGGAGTGGCACGCCAACATAATATCGGATATTCATGCCTCCATGAACAGCCGGGTGATTCATGAAAATGGGGTGATTAAGAGGATCTTCAACCTCGTATATATCATCCTGCATAATGGTAAACTGGCAAAACGACTCGTTGCGAGCCATTTCCTCATATTCGAACCCGACGGTAGCTTTGGCGTACTGCTTATCTCTGGTTAAGATATGCATAAAAGCAATCGGCAAACCCGTAATTCGTACAGACAGTCTTACAAGCCGATCAAAAGTTTTTTCTGCAAACGGTGCGGAATCTAAAGATTCGTAGCGGGATAGCGCTTCAAGCCTTTGGTCTTCATTTTCGGGTATAGGGCATATTGTTTCTTTAAGCCATTGTGTAATTTCCATGTAGAGCAGAGAGATATGGTGACGCGTTTAATGGCACCGTGTCGATAGTAGTCCAATTGTTATAATTATAACGCTCTGTTATGATTGCTTAATATACAAAAATACACGGCTCTGGGCATTTCGGATTTATGCGTAGCTTAGCGTGCTGCTTAAGCGGTTTAATTCCCGATAAACTGAAGTCATAAATTTTAATTAATTCCTAAAAGCTTCACATGAAACAAATCAACTTCGTTTCTTTAACACTATTAGCAGGTGTCTTTCTAACACTCGCTGGTTGCAGTACCCAGTCCGATACCGACCGGCTCCACGAAATATTTGAATCTTACTGGGAATTCAGAATCGAAACCGATCCGTATTTAGCAAGCGGATACGGCATCACTGAAGCAAATGCGCTGCTTCCGGACGCAAGCTTTGAGGCGCTTGAAGACCGAAATAATGCGCTGGTCTCATTCAGAAATGAGCTATCGGATCTGGATTCATCACAACTGGGTTCGGACGACCTGGTCAGCTACAGACTGCTGGTTCATTTGCTGGATGACCAAATCGAAGCTTTTAGTCTCAATCATCATTTGTTACCGCTGAACGGCTGGTGGGACTATCACGCCACTTTTGCCGAGCAGCCCAACCGCATGCCGTTTCGCAACGTGCAGGATTATGAAAACTATCTCTCCCGACTGAATGCGTTCCCGGAAATGAACGCGCAGTATCTGGAGCGGATGAGATCTGCAGTAGATCAGGGCTGGGTGAGGCCGGCCGTGGTTCTGGAAAATTATGTGCCAACGGTAGACGCGCTCATCAGCGAAGCGGACGAAAGCCGATTCATGCAGCCGTTTGAACAGTTTCCGGGCTCCGTTTCCGAAGAGGAACGCGAGCGGTTACGTTCGGAAGCCCTCAGGCTTGTTGAAAACAGGGTGATGCCCGCCTATCAGGAGCTCAGTGATTTCCTGCATCAGGAATACCTGCCTGCAGCAACCGAAACCATCGGCGTTTCGGCTCTCGACGGAGGCATGGAATACTATGAGCACCTGGTTCGCCATTATACCACGCTGGACATCAGTCCCTCGGAAGTTCATAACATTGGGTTGGATGAAGTTGCCCGAATCCGGGGCGAAATGCTCGGGCTCATTGCTGAAATTGAGTTCGAAGGTGACTTCGATGCCTTTGTTGAATTCCTCCGCACCGATTCTCAGTTTTATGCCGAATCGGAAACCGAATTGCTCGAATACACGGCATTAATCCTCAAACGAATGGACGGCAAGCTGCCCGAGTTCTTTGGCAGGCTTCCCAGAATGCCGTACGGCCTGCGTGAGGTGCCCGACTACCTCGCCCCTCGTATGACCACCGCCTACTACAATCGCCCCGCTCAGGACGGTACACGCGCCGGGTTTTATTACGTGAATACCTACGATCTGCCGAGCCGCCCGCTGTATGAAGTCGAGGCGCTTTCGTTTCATGAGGCCGTTCCAGGGCATCATCTGCAATTGGCGCTACAGCAGGAACTGGAGGGTTTGCCGGAATTCCGGATGAACAGCAGCTTCACCGTTTTTGTGGAAGGCTGGGCGCTCTATTCGGAGTGGCTCGCGCTCGAAATGGGTTTCTACGAAGATCCGTACAGCAACTTTGGCCGCCTCACGTATGAAATGTGGCGCGCGCTAAGACTGGTGGTCGATACCGGCATTCACGCAAAGGGCTGGACCCGCGATGAAGCCATAAACTATATGGCGGAGAATTCGGCGCTTTCGCTGCTCAATATCCGCAATGAGGTCGATCGCTACATTTTCTGGCCCGGTCAGGCGCTGGCGTATAAAACCGGCGAGATCAGAATCAGAGAGCTTAGGTTACGCGCGGAAGAAGAGCTTGGTGATGCTTTTGACTTGCGCGCGTTTCACGACTTGGTGCTCGAAAACGGCAGTATTACGCTCGAACTTCTCGATGAGCTGGTTGAGGAATGGATAGCATCACGCTAAACTAAACGAGGAAAGAATGGAAGGTGTTAGGGTGATGTGCTCCGTAGCGTAATCTGGACTACTGAGCAGAAGCGAACTGAAGCGGTGCCGGATGAAGCGTGCGCGTAATATCGTTAACACGATGAATACATGCCTTATCATCAATTTGGAGGATGTAGCTTGCCTGCTCGTGTCTTGTCTGGGTCTCAACAAGGTTTTGCAATCTGGTGAGGTGGATTTTTTCGCCATCAACATACAGCTGATTTTCGGCATCGAGCATTACGACAATTTCTTTTACAGGGGTATCTTCAGACGTGCCGGAGCAGGCCGTAAATAACGGCATGGCAAGAATTAAAAGGAAGATCGTATAAGAAAATACTGCGTTTCGCATCAGATATTTATTACAATGAGAATATATTTTAACATAAAGCATTTAATCCGTTTACACAAAAAGAAAGACGAATGACCAATAATTTATCCAAAATAGAAGGAGTACAGGTATGAAAAAGCCTGTTTTTGAAGAAAAACAGCAGTTTGGCAGAAACGGACTCTGGTTTGCCATGTTATCAATATTTCTGATTGTACTGTATTCGTTTTTTCAAATGACCATAATCGGCGTGAACTGGATGATACTGCTGGCGCTGGTTCCCAGTATTGCCCTGTTTTTCTTTCTGGTTCTTTTCTTCAGGAGGATGGAGCTTCACGTGCGTGCAGATGCGAATGCGCTGGAGTTCAGGTTCAGTCCGCTTCAGGCAGAGTATCAGGTGGTGGACTGGGAATTTGTTGATAAAGTTGAGGTCGTACAAACAAGCCCTATTCGTCGTATGGCGGGTTGGGGGCTTCGCTTCGGGCCGGTGAGGGCCTATTCTATCGGCGGGTCTGAAGGGGTGGAAATAAGCTTCCCAAACGGTTTAAAGCTGTTTTTAGGCTCAAGCCGGGCCACTGAGCTGGAGCGTGTAATTCGCAAGTACAGAAATAAAAGAAAAAAGGAGAGCTGATTTTCTGTCAGCTCTCCTTTTCTTTGAGTTTCATAGCTCTGTGGTGCTCTAAATCGGAATAAACCGTAATTGCAGTACAAGCACCACAGCGTGGTTGTTAATATCGCCCGGATTGCTGGTGCCCAAATTATAGTTCAGATACGCCCGGGCAATTTCGCGGTTATCATGGAACACATATCGAGTTACTCCAAAGGTGAAGCTATCCTGGTTGAAACGCGACTCACCGGCAAATATGCCGCTTTGTCCAGGTTTCTGAACAAACTGATCGAACCTGCCCAGAATATGCCACTCCCGGGTTATTCCATAACCTGCCTCAGCGTAATACCCGTGCAGGCCATAAGCGCCGTCATCATCTACCTGTACACCCCGGCTGCTGTCGTTCACATCCATCGCCATGTACTCAAACTGAGTGTATAAACGATCGATTCCGAGGTTGTTAGTATGAAGGCGCACTGACCAGGATGTTCTGTCGATGTCGAACGGGCTGCTTCCGCCCTGCACCACATCGCGCTGCTGATTGGTTGAAGCATGGCCGCCAACGCTCAGGCCGTCGATAACGCGGAAATCCATTCGCGCGCCGTACAAACCGCTGCCCCAGCTGCGTTGAGAAATATTTGTGCCCGCCTGCGTGAATCGTCCGGCTCCGTTGCCGGCATGTACGCCGTACCAAAGTCTGCCGTAGGTGCCGTACGCCATAATGCCAATATCACGAAAGGCATTGTACCCCATTCCGGATGCCAGCGCCGTGCTCACTCCCGGGCGTTCGTAAAAAATGAGGCGCGAAGAAACCAAACGGGCCGTATCGAATGATTGACCCGGCATGATAAACTGACCCGCCCGAAGATTGAACCAGGGGCGAATATGCGCATCCATGTGGAAGTCGAGCAGCGGATTGGTGCCGGAGGCAAAATCCAGCCAGGTGGTAGCGCTAAATGTATCGTTTACGGATGCACGGGCGGTAAGTCGGGCACGCCTCACTCTGAACCCGCTGGTGGTAATATCCTCGCCGGTGCTTACTTCTGTTTTCTGATCGGCCAGATACCATGTTTGAAGATAACCACCCACATCCATGCTCACCTGAGCACGGGCATCATTTATCATAAATGAGAAACAAACTGATAAAATAATAATTAGTGTACTTTTCATAACCTTAAATAATGATGTTCGATTTTATTGACAATAATTGAAAGCTGATAGCCAGCTCATTAATCTTATAAATCGTCGAGGAAATCTTCTGCGGCCTTAAGCCATTCGGGCAGCACCGTTAAGTCTATGTCCCAGATAAGAGGTAAAATAAAAACGGTGAAGATTACGATGAGGATTACCCCAAGGATGTTTAGCCAAATACCTGCTTTTGCCATTTGAGGAATACTTACAAAGCTGCTTCCAAAGACGACTGCATTGGGTGGCGTTGCCACGGGCAGCATAAAGGCGAAGGATGCCGCGATGGTGGCGCCAATCATAAGGCCATACGGGTGGACGCTCATTGCCAGTGCCATGCTCGCAAGGATTGGCATCAGCATAGTTGCGGTAGCGGTGTTGGATGTAACTTCAGTAAGCAATATAGTAAGTAGTGCCACCGCCAGAATAAGGATGATGATGTTGTAGCCCGAAAGAAAGATAAGGGCATTGGCAATCCATTCGGCAAGCCCGGTATAGCTGAAACCGTGCGCCAGGGCGAGTCCGCCGCCGAAAAGAACTACGATACCCCAGGGGATTTTTACAGCTGTGCTCCAATCGAGCAGGAAAACTCCTTTGTTGTAATCAGAAGGCAGTAAAAATAATACCATCGCTCCGGTTATGGCGATGGCTGCATCGTTAAAGTATCCAAAATCCACGAATCCCCGTATAATCCATGCGGCGGCAACCAGCCCGAACACGACCAGAATCATTTTTTCTTCTTTGGTTGTTTTTCCAAGTTCGCGCAGCTGCGCCTCGATGTATTCCTGTCCGCCTGGGAGTTCCTTGATTCTGAGCGGGAAAGCCAGCTTGGTTAAATAAAGCCAGCATAAAATAAGCATGATGGCAGCGAGGGGAACCCCGTATGCCATCCAAAGCGCAAAGCTGATCTGCTGATCGAAGAGCGTATCGGCAACTCCCACAAAGACAGTATTTGGCGGGGTACCAATAATTGTTCCTACACCGCCGATCGAACATGCGTAGGCTATACCAAGCATGAGAGCTATGGCAAAATGAAAGTGCTCGGGGCGTGTGTCGATATCAGATCTGTTTTCTTTCACGATATCTGAGGCCTGCTTGATAACGGCCAGGCCTATAGGCACCATCATCATGGCGGTTGCAGTGTTGCTCACGAACATAGAAAGTATGGCAGAGGCAATCATGAAGCCCAGAATAATACGCGCTGGTGCAGCGCCTACCATACTAATAACAGATAAGGCAATCCGGCGATGCAGATTCCATCGCTCCATGGTAACGGCTATGAAAAACCCGCCAATAAACAGGTAAATAATCTGATTGGCATATTGAGCCGTAACTGAGCCGGTTGGCATTACTCCAAGAAGAGGAAACAAACTAATGGGAAGCAGGGCAACGGCTGCTATAGGAATGGCTTCGGTAACCCACCATACGGCCATCAGAATGGCAACGGCCCCCACCATCTGTCCTTCGGGACTAAGACCTTCTGCAACGGGCAGAAAAATGGTGATGAAAAAGAGCACGGGGCCGAGAATAAGGCCAATTCTGGATCTATTGGAAAAGGAAGCCATATTTACCAGGTATTAGAGCAACTTGTTGAAAACACAGATACTAAGTAATAACTTTTATGATAAATATATAATTCTAATATCCAAAATGTATTTACAGTCCCAAAAATATACGCGTTCAAAAATTTGCTAAAAAACGAACTTAAAGGCTTATCGTCTTCGGTCGAATTTGAGCCTGAGGTCGAACCATTCTTCGGTCATACCTTCACTGGCATCTTTAATCGTAGTTGCTTCAAGCCAAAGTTGGATTTCGGTCCGCATGTTCGACCATGTTTCGTGGAATGGGCATGGCTCGATATGGCCACAGCCGGGTATACCTAAGAAACATTTTTCGAAAAAATCGTTGCCATCAATAGCGTTTACAATTTCGATTAGCTTGATGTCTTCAGGTTTTTTGAGCAGGTAAACGCCACCGTTAAGGCCACGACGGGTGTCGATTATCTTATGGGGTACGAGACGCGCAAGTGTCTGCGACAAGTAAGCAGCAGGGCAATTCAGAGGCCTGGCAAGGTCACCGGCTGAAACGGCTTTGCCCATTGGTTCGCGGGCGAGGGCTATAATAGCCGAAATAGTGTACTGTGCACCTTGTGATAGTAATTGCATATAAGCCTGGCTAAATTTGGAAATACGTTATTAAACGGAATTAAACCAAATATATAGATAATAATATAATTTTAAAATGTGATTAAGGTATTTAGACCAGAATCAATATATCCGGGACTGCCGCCGCAGTGGTCTATTCGCAATCCTCTACAAAAGTACTGTATTCGAATTCTACAGACTTGTCGGTTGCCGGTATTTTTACAATGTGATGGGGATAGGTTATAACCGTGAGATTCATACAGTTTGGGCCCGGCTCGGTACGGGAAACGTGGACTTTAAGACTTTCGTCAGCCGCAGCAACCTCGTTAATCCGAATACTGTAGCCGGAACTGGGCATTTCACCCATAAAAACTCCAACTACCATGAAATTGCTAAAGTCAATCTCGGGGGCTTCATCGTAATCATTACCAATTCCCTGGTGCATTTGTTTCCATAGCTCAGAGAAGCGCTCCTGATCGGTAATTATAACTTCGCCATTATTTTCGGAAGGAAGCATAACGGGGCTTCCCATAGTGCCACGTGAAAGGGTTTCGAGAGAGTCTTCCATATCGCTGATATCATTAATATTGGCTTCACCGGAATTGCCGCAAGCAACAAGGTTTAAACCCAGAATGAATATGAGTAGGTAACGCAACATAAATAATGTGGTTGTGAAAAAGTAAAAGGGAAAAGATTAAGGGTACAATAGCATATAAAATGCCGAAATACAAGGCTGTCAGGATGGGTGTACTGCTCTATGGAGGTGTAAGAAAACTAAAGAAAATTACGTAAAGTTTGTAATATTTTGAACTTGAATATGTCGTAATGAACACATAACATAGGTGAAAGGCAGGCGGTAAAGCTACAAAAGCCGTATGTTTACTTATCATCTTATTATAAGGCTATTATGAAAACATCATCCGATATGATCAGTCGTGCTCCCAGTGCGACAAAACGCTCCAAAAAGAAAAAAAACTCCATGAAGGGAATCAGCAGAATTGATTCCAAAGGTACGCGTGGCTGGTACGTGCGTGTTTATAAGAATGGGAAAACGTACTCGAAACTGTATTCCGACAGTAAGTATAACGGGAAAGAGCGAGCTCTTAAGTTTGCCCAAAAAGCACGCGAAATGGCTATGGAAACTATTAACAAAATTCCCGACAAACCCATCAGGAGAATGGTTACCAAAGACAAGCGCAATAAGTCTGGAGTGGTGGGTGTGAGCAAAACTTCTAAAAAGACAAAAACAGGCAAAATAGTAGATTATTACCAGGTTACTTGGTCTCCGAGGCCGGGAAAGATTAAAAACAGACAGTGGAGCGTAAGGAAATACGGAGAGAACGAAGCTTTTGAGATGGCGAAATCGTTTCGGGAAGAGGTTATGCAAAAAATATACGGTGAGCGTTATGTGAGCCTGAAGCAAGAAGAGCAAGCAGCGCAAAATCCGGATAATGTCTACTCGCTGGCTGAAAACAGCATTATAGAGGAGGCTGATGCAAATACAGGAACCTGAAAAATCAAAGAAGGAAAACCATCTTGAAAGTTGATGTATGTGCCGTTATCAAATTAGCTGTAAACTCGTTATCTTTATAACTTGTTTGAAAACGCATTACAGATAAATTTTAAAGAGAACCTGATTTGTTATTTAAAGAGTTTGACCTCTGCGAGGAAGTGCTTGACGGCATTCGCGATATGGGTTTCGAAGAAGCAACAGAAATTCAGCAAAAGGCTATTCCTATTGCTTTAGCAGGAAACAATCTACTGGGAACCTCCTTTACCGGTTCCGGTAAAACGGCTGCATTCGTACTGCCAATTATCCATCATATCTTCAAAAGTAAAAAAGAAGGTATACAGGCTATGGTTCTGGCTCCTACAAGGGAGCTTGCCCAGCAAATTGACGAGCAGTTCTGGAGCCTCGGCTATCATGCTGGCATAAGCAGTGTCTGTGTGTATGGCGGCTCCAACTGGTCCGACCAGGAGAAAGCCCTCAAAGCTGGCGTAAACGTTGTTGTGGCAACACCCGGTCGCTTACTGGACCAGATGAAAATTACTACTTACGATTTTAGTAACATCGATTATCTGGTGCTGGATGAAGCCGATCGAATGCTGGATATGGGATTTCTGCCCGATGTAAGGAATATTATCAACAGAATACCCAATGAGAGGCAGACTCTCCTATTTTCGGCGACTTCAAACCCACGGATTGAGAGTCTCGCCAAAGAGTTTACAAACGGCACTTTCGAGCGGGTTAAAGTAGGTCGTATTGCTCCTGCTCAGGGCATCCATCAGGTTTATTACAAAGTAGGTGATGCCGATAAAAAAAATCTGCTTCTCCAGCTGTATAAAGAGCAGCAGTGGCATTCTGCGATTGTTTTCGCCTCAACAAAACGAGGTGTGGATATACTGGCGCGCTCCCTCGGTAAAATGGGTGTGGCCGTAGACAGTATTCACGGAGATCGAGACCAGAAGGAGAGGGAGTTTACTCTCGATAAGTTCAGGTCGGGTAAAATTAAGGTGCTTGTAGCTACCGACGTGATGGCAAGAGGTATTGATGTAGACGATATTTCACATATCATTAATTACGATGTGCCTAACGATGTAGACGACTATATCCATCGGATTGGGCGCACCGCCCGTGCTAAATCTACCGGAAATGCGATTACTTTCGTTTCCCGCAGAGACTGGAAGCAGATGCTTGAAATTATTGATTCAAAAGGCCTGGAAATAAAAGAAGAGTCTGTACCGGAGGAAGTAGCATCAAAATCTGCCGGAGACGACAGCGACAATACGCGCGGAAAAACATCACGAGGCAGAAACGATCGCAGTCGTGGAAGTAGCAATAACAATAGCCGCGGAAGAAGCGATAACAAGCCGCGTGATGCAAAGCCCTCTGGGGAAAAAGAACAGGAGCCCGAAAAGGCTGCTAAAAAAAAGACTGACGATCCGCCAACTGACAAAGAAGCGGGTACAGACGATAAAGAAAAAAAGCAGAATAATAATCGTCGCAGGCCTAAGAGACGACCAGGCGGCAGCAGCAGAAACAAAAGTGGTGAAGGCAGTGAAAACGCCTCGGGCTCAAACAAAACTGCGGACTCGGAACATTCAGATACTTCCGGAGATAAGCCGAAAAACCGACGTTCTCACAACAGAAGACGTCCAAACAGAAGGTCTGGCGGGCAAAGTAACAAGAAGGATGACGCATCCCGTAATCAGGACGATAAAGGTAATACCGACGATAAATCAAATAAACCGTCAAGAAGAAAATCTTCTCCGAGAGGCCGCAAATCATCCGGTGGTAACAAAGGCGGTGGAGATAACAAGGGAAGACAGGACTCTGGTAAAAAACCAGTTCCGGATAAGCAAAAATATATCCGCAAGCAGGAAAAACTGATTGAGCAGGTTCAGCAAAGCCGGATTCCGGACAGCAATAGCAGCAAGGATAGTAAAGAAAAATCCAAGTCGGATAAAGAACAAAAAGGAATCTGGGGTAAAATCAAAAACCTCTTCGACTAAGCAGTAAACCAAGATTAGACTTCAATATGTGTTCGCTTCCTGTGGAAGCGCTTTTCTAAAAATTTTCACTTCAATATTATCAAAATGAGTAATACACGTTTTTTTGAACAGGTAAATCTCAATTTCGACCGAGCGGCTAAACACCTCAAATTTACCGAAGGCTTACTAGACCAAATAAAAGAATGTAATACGGTATGCCATTTCACCTTTCCGTTAAAGAAAGATAATGGCAAGATCGAAACCATTCATGCCTGGAGAGCCGAGCACAGCCATCATAAGCTGCCAACAAAAGGCGGTATTCGCTACAGCATGATGGTGAACGAAGATGAGGTTAAAGCCTTGGCGGCTCTTATGACCTACAAATGCGCTGTGGTTGATGTGCCTTTTGGCGGTGCCAAGGGCGGTATTCGAATCGATCGTACAAAGTATACCACAGCTGAGCTGGAGCGTATAACCCGTCGTTTCACGTTCGAGCTGGTAAGCAAAAACTTTATTGGGCCGGATATAGATGTTCCTGCACCCGATTATGGTACAGGCGAGCAGGAAATGGCCTGGATTATGGATACCTATAAATCAATCGAGCCATCACTTAACGCCGAAGGATGCGTAACTGGTAAACCGGTTGGTCTTGGTGGTATTCGCGGCCGTACCGAAGCAACGGGGCGCGGGGTATTTTTTGGAATACGCGAGGCCTGCGAAAACAAGGAAGACATGAAGGAACTCGGTCTTACGGTCGGCCTGGATGGTAAAACCGTTATTGTGCAGGGATTTGGTAACGTAGGGTATCATTCTGCAAAATACATGATGGAAGCCGGGGCTAAAATTATCGCCATTTGTGAGCACGACGGTGCCATTCATAACGAAAAAGGTATTGATATTGAGGCTTTGTATAAGCACCGTAATGAGCATGGTACCATCACCACGTTCAAAGATGTGAAGCTGATTAAAGACTCGGGTTCTGCCATGGAGCTGGAATGTGATATCCTTATTCCGGCAGCGCTTGAAGCTCAGATTACGGCCGATAACGCACCGCGTATCAAGGCTAAAATAATTGGTGAAGGAGCTAACGGCCCGACAACCCAGGAAGCCCACGACATCATGAAAGACCGGGGTGCTTTAATTATTCCTGATAACTACCTGAATGCCGGTGGTGTTACCGTTTCGTACTTCGAATGGCTTAAGAATCTTTCGCACGTTCGTTTTGGACGTATGGACCGCCGTTTTGAAGAAAACGCAGCACGTCGTATGCTCGACGCCATGCAGGTAATGACGAGCAGGAACCTGTCAGACCCTGAAATAGCAAAAATTGTTGCCGGAGCCGGCGAAAAAGACATTGTGGATTCCGGTCTGGAAGACACAATGATAACCGCTTACAACGAAATTAACGAGATTCGCAAGCAGTACGGCGTTGATCTACGCACGGCTGCATTTATAAGCGCAGTGAAAAAAGTAGGCGTGATTTATGAAAAAATGGGCATTTTCCCATAAGCATTAAATCACCAGCTGTTTAAATAAAGAAAGGCATCATCCTGTTTAGGGTGATGCCTTTCTTTTTGGAAATCAAATCCGGGTTGTGGCTATTGCCTTCCGGTTATGTTCGAATCTTAAATCTGTGACTGCTCAAGAGCAGCGATACGCTCCTCGAGCGGCGGATGGCTCATAAACAGTGCCTTCATACCTTTACGCTTGCCTGCGTTAATGCCAAACGCATTCATAGATTCAGGCATCTGGTCGGGCACCTGAGATTCGGCTTTGAGATGCTGAAGGGCGCTAATCATTCCGGCCTTGCCGCCTAGCTCGGCGCCCGCTCTGTCGGCCACAAACTCGCGCCTGCGGGAGAACCACATTACGATCATAGCGGCCAGAATACCGAGCACGATTTGCATCACAATGGTTACAACAAAGTAGCCGATGCCATGGCCGCCATCGTTTTTTAAAATCTGGCGATCCACAATGTGGCCGATAATACGAGCAAAGAACATCACAAAGGTGTTAAGCACGCCCTGTATAAGCGTGAGGGTAATCATGTCGCCGTTGGCAACGTGACCAATTTCGTGGCCCATTACCGCTCGGATTTCGTCTTTGCTGTAGCGTTCGAGCATACCGCTTGAAATAGCCACAAGCGCTTTGTTGCGATTCCAGCCGGTTGCAAAAGCGTTGGCCTGCTGCATAGGAAAAACGGCTACTTCCGGCATGTCGATACCGGCTTTAGTTGCCATATTGCGAATTTCGTCCATCAGCCAGCGTTCGCTCTGGGTTCGGGGACTTTCAATAATCTGCGCTTTAGTGCTCCATTTGGCAATGGGTTTGGAAAGCAGCAGGGAAATAACCGAGCCCAGCATACCAAACACAAAACAGATAATCAGCAGGTTGGTGAGGTTAAGCGCGCCGGTTTCGTCGAGCGTGGAACCAACACCCAGAATGCTGAGCACAATACCCGCCACAAAAATAATGGCAAGGTTGGTAAGAATAAATAATCCTATTCTGAACATATTTTTAGAGAATACTTTTGAAAATTATGAGAGTTGAAACAGGTTGTCTTTAGGTAAGATAAACGCAGCAGACCGGCTTTATGATATGCGCGCCGGATAGGAACCCAGCACTTTCAGAAAACCGGATTGTTTGCGTAGTTTTTCGACGGCTTCTGCCGTTTGAGGGGAGGCTAAATTACCCTCAAAATCGATATAAAACAAATATTCCCACGGATTGCCGGGGTTGGGACGCGATTCCAGCTTGGTAAGGTTAAGGTCGTATTCGTGCAGCAGGTTGAGCGCCTGAGCCAGGGCTCCTTTTCGGTGGGCCGCGCTCATAATTACGGACGTCTTGCACGGAATCTGGCTGTCTACGGCAATGTCTTCCCTCGAAACTACCACAAAACGGGTGAAGTTTTCCTTCTGATTGGCAATTTCATCATCGATTACGGTCAGGTTATACAGCTCTGCTGCCGCCCGGCTGGCAATGGCCGCCTGCGATAAATCCTGATCTTCAAGCACTTTCTTGGCCGCCATGGCCGTGTCGAGGAAAGTTTCAACCTTGGTGTGGTGCAGCCTTGTTAAAAACTCCGAGCACTGAGCAATTGCCTGCGGGTGCGAATAAATCCGCTTGATGTTACTTATTGGCACGTTTTCCAATGCGACCAGGCAGTGCTTCACCCGAACCACTTCCTCACCAACAATGCGCAGTTCGTGTTTATGCAGCAGGTCGTACACATCGTTGATGGAGCCGGCCGTGGTGTTTTCAATCGGAAGCACGCCGTAGTCCAGCTCTTTGGCATCCACGGCCTGCACAACCTCGCGGAAGGTATTGTAACCAATTGAAACCAGATCGTTCTGGCGGGAGCTGTAGTGCGATCGCACCGCCTGCTGACTATAAGCGCCATCCGTACCCTGATACCCCACTTTGAGCATGGTCTCCCGGTCCCGCTTGTTGTGGTGATCTATCAGATAATCGGTCTGGAACTTTACAGAATAATCGATAATCTGGCGGAAGAGCGTCATGGCGAAATAGCGGTCAACACCCGATTCCTGGGCCATTTGGCCGATTTTATTGAGGATTTCATGTTCCCGTACAGGGTCTCGAAGGGCGGCCTTCTTCTCTTTTTTGAGGGCGGCCGTTTCGTGAATCAGCTGGTGGCGGGAAGCAAGAGCTTCAAGCAGATTATGATCTATGCGGTCCAGCTCTTTGCGAATATCGCTAAGCGGTCTTTTTTTACTCATAGCAGAAATTTTCCGGAATTCTCGTTTAGCTGTGGCACACTAATTGGCTTTCGCTCTAAGGTATTGAAAAGGACGCGGATTATCGCAGATTATGTCGCAGGTTTTTGCGGAATTAAAATCTGAGGTGAATTTATCAAATCAGCAGCATGGCATCGCCAAAGGAATAGAACCTGTACTTTTCGCGTATGGCGTGATCATAAATCCGGCGCATTTCATCATACCCAATAAAAGCGGAGATCATCATAAGCAGGGTGCTTTTGGGCAGGTGGAAGTTGGTAATCATGTGATCCGTATTGCGGAAGCGGTATCCGGGCCGGATAAAAATCTCGGTATCACCCGTACCTGGTTCAAAGGTTCTGTCGGGTGATGGCAACGATTCCAGAACGCGGGTTGTGGTGGTTCCGACCGCCGTAATGTGCTTGGCCTCGTTCAGCTGCCGTGCCGTTTCATCGCTCAAAAACCAGGATTCGGAGTGCAGCTTGTGCTCTTCTATCTGCTCGGTTTTTACGGGCGCGAAAGTACCCAGACCCACGTGAAGCGTAACTTCTGCCGTGCGTCGTCCGCTTTCACGGATTTTATCCAGAAGCTCCGGAGTAAAGTGGAGTCCTGCCGTAGGGGCGGCTTTGCTTCCTTCCGGCTTGGCATATACTGTTTGGTACCGCTCGGCCAGGTCTTCACCGGCATCGATGTAAGGCGGGAAAGGGGTGTGTCGAAACGGCTCGTAGGCCGGATGATCCAGCGGGAGATTGAACTCCAGCGTGCGAAGTCCGTCTTCGGCAACGGAGATGACTTTGGCTGAGATCTCATCACTTAAAACCACATCCTTCCCGGCCTTAAACTTGCGTCCGGGCCGGATCATGGCATCGACCGTGTGGGCGTTGTGCCCGTGGGTTATGAAAACCTCTTTGTTGCCAAACAGCAGGCGCGCTTTTTCGACCCGGCTGTTGTTCATCACCAGCGTGGTATCGGGGTGCAAATAAGAGGCAATGTCGTAAAAATGTGCATCGGTAATGGTCCCGGTTTCGCGGCTGTAAACCAGCAGTCGGGAGTGGTCGCGCGGCTCGGCCGGCTTGTGTGCAATAAGCTCGGCTGGCAGATTGTAGTCGAAATCGCTAAGCGTAAACGGTCGGTTCATACGGGAATCAGAAAAATCGGGTGTGTGCAGGGTGATGGCATCTCAGCCGAGAATAATATCGCTGATGGCGGTCCAGTCGGCGCTCACGTAATCGGCGGTATTGTCTTTTTCGTATGTCCGGCTGATGCCGGTGTACAAAATACCCTTAATTCCGAAAGCCTGCGCGCCTTTAATGTCGGTCGGCTGAATATCGCCAATGTGGAAAGAACCCTCACGATCAGTACCGGTATCGACCAGTATTTTTTGATACATATCGGGGTGAGGTTTACTCACGCCAACTTCATTCGAAAACGCAAAAGCAGTGAAATGTTTTCCAATGCCCTTAGTGTCGAGGTAGTCTTTCAGTACGCGACCGGGTGAGAACATGGTGTCGGATATAATGCCGAGATTGTACTGTTTTGAGAGTGCTTCAATTGCTTTTTCAACCCCTGGCGCCAGTTCAGGAGGACCGTCGAGCAGGGAGTCTTCGTAAACCTGCGCCAGCTTTTTTTGCTCTTCTATGCTTACATCCAAGCCCAGCGATTCGAGAGTGAAGCCAACCAGCTCAAGCGAATCGGGCGTACGGGATGCTCCAAACCATATTTCATCAAACTTTTTACTTGCGTAGGCATGCGCATTTCGAATCTGTATCTCATTTATTGAGAGCCGGTGCGTATCCGCCAGTTCTTTAAGAGCATCGATGCGTCTTGCTGCGCGTTTTTCGCCATTGGTTTCAGCTATTACTATGGTGTTCCAAAAATCGATGGAAACGAAGGAGTTTGCTTTCATTTAAAAAGAATGCTGTTTTGTGTCTTCAGATGTTGAAATAATTGAGCTTAATGCCACTATTTGAGGCAAATCACGATAAAAGGGAACCTCATTTTCATCAGCCCAGCTTTTGAGCTTGTCGTCGGTAAAACGGGATTCAACCAGAAATGGTTTAATTCCAAGCTTTATAGCAGGTATAAGGTCGGTGGCTTTATCACCTACCATAATGGACTGATCCAGATCGATATCAAACTCGCTTGCAGCTTTTTCGAACAGAGCCGTGCCTGGTTTACGTTCATCAAGCAGCTCCGGATCTTTGCCTTCATGAAACTCGGGATGCCAGGGTGCTATATACCAGGCATCAATCTCGACGCCCCATTCCTTTAAGAGCTCTTCGGCATATTCATGAAGTTCATCAACCTGTTGGAGCGAAAATCGCCCGCGGGCTACTCCGGACTGATTGGTAATAACAATTAGCTTATATCCCTGCTCCTGCAGCAGCTGAAGAGCTTTTGGTACGCCGGGAATCCAGTTCCATTCTTCTGGTTTATGTACAAAATCGTGATCAATATTAATGGTGCCGTCCCTGTCTAGAAAACAAGCGCGCATAGAAAGTTGGTGTTATTCAGATGAATGATTTCTGTTCGTCAGTTTATAAACGGGCCACTTGATCGCATTGTATATTAAAAGTCCGAAGAGAATTCCGGTCAGTGCATAAATAATGCCTTCGGGCGTAGTCGGAACCCCGGGTTGAAAAATCAGCAGCGCCTGATACGCAATATCGGTGTCCAGATTGGCCAGGAAAACAAACGGCCTGGAAAACAAATTGGCCGATTGAAGCGCGTCGACGGCATTGGTTAAAAACTCTGCCCGCTCCACGGCTTCCTGCATAATGATACCGTGTTCGGCAATTATGGCATCCGGATCCTGCTTGAATCGCTGTATATAGGCTCCAAACTCCATTCCGGCCCGATCGGCTGCCAGCATGTACCTTTCGACTATGCGCATGGCCTCGTCGGCATGCCCCGCCAGCCTCTGTAAATACTGCTGTATAAACTGCGGGATTTGTGAAAGAGTGATGGCACCCAGAACGGAAAAAATCCGGTCCAGAAGTCCGTCAAATAGTGTGGTAAAAGGATTTTTCATAAATAATGATTGGCATCAGTTGGGCCTGAAGATACGAATCAAATTTGAAAGGGGCCTTCATCCTGCCACCACTTCCATGTTTTCAGCAGGGTGATGATGGTTTTTGAGTCGGTAATACTGCCATTATAAACAAGCTCGAGAGCGTCCCGGAAAGAAAGCCGGTGATGGCTTAGAAATTCATCATCGTCGGTGTTCTTGCTGGTTTCTGTAAGTCCCCAACCCACAAAAAGATGAATCACTTCATCGGAATAGCCAATACACGGATGGAAAAACCCTATACTTTGAAGCTTGTCGCATTGTAAGCCGGTCTCTTCGGTTAATTCGCGGCGGCCGGTTGTTTCGGGCGATTCTCCGGGATCGAGCTTGCCGGCAGGGACTTCAAGCAGCGCCTGCTGTACGGGGTAGCGATATTGTCCTACCAGCATAATATCGCCGTTCTCGTAAACAGGCAATACAACCGATGCTCCCGGGTGCTTGATGTATTCCCGCTCTGATTCGGACTTGTCGGGCAGCCGTACTTTATCGCGGCGGACATCCAGCAGGACGCCTTTGTAAATCTGTTCGGTATCGAGTCGGGTCTCTTTAAGCCCGGCAGATATTTCACTCCAGTTATCTATAAAGTTCACTATGATGGGATCTTGATGAGCGCTGTATTCTTAAGCATATAAAAATGGCTGATGATTAATTGACCGGTATTAATATGATGAAAAATCACTCGATAACACCTATCTTGAAGCCGTGCAGGAAGTAGTCTGAACGCAAGCTGGATAAATCGAAAATTGCAGAGGGCAAGGGTTTTATCCTGCTGCAGCCATCCATCAAAATAACCTTTATCTACATTATTGGAAACTGCTGATAAAATAGAGAATCCTCGATTAACGGCAACAAACCGGGTGTGGACCGTGGGGAATTTCCTGTCGGTTTCCCGGATTCTGGCGCTCCCTATTTTGATCTGGCTGCATCAGTCAAACAACTACCAGCCCAATCTGGAGATGAAGCTGATTATTGTCTACATGGTGCTCTCCGATTTTCTTGATGGCTTTGCTTCACGTGCCCTCAACCAGGTAAGCGAAATGGGCAAATGGCTCGATCCTGTAGCCGATAAAGTTTGTGCCGGCGTTCTGTTTACCTATGTATGGTATATTGGAATGATGCCTGCATGGCTGTTTGCAATTATTCTGTTGCGTGATGTATTTATATTAATCGGATCGCTTATCATTAAAAAGAAAAGAGGCAAGGTGGCCATGTCGGTAATGGCAGGCAAAATTGCCGTCAATATTCTGGCACTTTACTGGCTGGTATTGGTGTTTCTACCCGAGATGACAGATCTCATTCTTGTACTCAAGTATGCAAGTGTGGTGATGCTGGCGCTGTCGAGTGTTGTGTATATGCGCCGGATGATTAATATCCTTAACGGAGCCAGCTACGACTAGACCGGTCGGGGCACGTTTTAAACAGTTTTAGATAACGTATTCGCATGAGTTTTTTTGAAAAATTAGGGTTTAAGAAAAAAGAAGAACGCCTTAAAGACGGTCTCGAAAAAAGCCGTTCGGGCCTGCTGAATAAGCTCGGCAAAGCCGTGGCTGGTAAAGATACAGTAGATGAAGAGGTGCTCGATGAGCTTGAAGAAGTTCTTATTACCTCCGATGTGGGCGTAACCACAACGCTAAAAATAATTGAGCGGATTGAAGCCCGCGTGCGCAAAGACAAATACCTGAATTCGAGCGAGCTCAACAGCATCCTGAAAGAAGAAATTATTGCTCTGCTCAAGGAGAGTGATGCAGATAAGCCGTCTGAATTCGATGCTCAGACGCCATCAAAACCGCACGTAATTATGGTGGTTGGTGTAAATGGTGTGGGCAAAACTACGACCATCGGAAAGCTGGCATGGCATTATAAGGAAGCAGGAAAGAACGTGGTTTTGGGTGCAGCAGATACATTCAGGGCAGCGGCTGTGAACCAGCTCAGAATCTGGAGTGAGCGCGCCGGAGTTCCGATCATACAGCAGGGGCAGGGGGCAGACCCGGCCTCGGTGGCTTTTGATACGGTGGCCTCAGCCAAGTCCCGCGGAGCCGATGTGGTGCTTATCGATACGGCAGGTCGTCTTCACAACAAAAAAGGCCTAATGGATGAGCTCACAAAAATAAAGCGCGTAATGAGCAAGGTAGTAGCTGACGCTCCTCATGAAGTTATTCTGGTCCTGGATGCCTCCACGGGCCAAAACGCCATGCAGCAGGCAAAAGCCTTTACTTCTGCTGTGGATATCACAGGACTGGCCCTAACCAAGCTCGACGGAACCGCCAAAGGGGGAATCGTGATCGGGATTTCATCTGAACTAGCCGTACCTGTAAAATACATTGGCGTTGGTGAACAGGCCGGAGACCTTCAGGTTTTTGACCGGGTCAGCTTTGTGAACGCATTGTTCGAAAAAGAGCTGGGGTAAGCCCTATTTGAGGCCAAATTAGTCTTTTTACGTAGTACTATCTCGGTAAAAATCCTTAATTAGAGGATTCATTTTTACGTAAAAATTTGTATATAGGAGAACGCTGTTAAGCGGTTGCTTGAACACAATACCCTCAACTCTCAGGATATATGAAGCGCTCCTACCTTTACTTCACGCAGTTTGCATTTTTAGCAGTTTGCTTCCTTTTTTTTACACCAGTTCAGACCCTGTCGTCTGGTAATGCTTCAGGTAAGTTCATCACCCTGGGTTATAGCAGTTTTCCGATGGCTGCAGATACTGTGGAAACAGATAGCCTGGCCATCGTACGGCAGTGGGTGATAGATGCACAAAATTTCCGTCGGGCCGAAAGGCGGGTCACGGCCGATTCCCTGCTTGTGCTGGCCAGAGAATTCGCATCCCGATCCGAAGTCTTTATGGTGAATTATATGGCTTATACAGAGTCAGGTCATTTTTATCGTATATATAGAAAGCCGGAAAAATCAAGGTATTACTATAACAAGGCGCTCCAGCTTCTTGGAGATGAAGATTACAGCCTAATAGCCAGGCAGTATAACAATATATCGTACACCTACTCCGACTTTTATCAGTATGCCGAAGCTCTGCGTTACCAGCACAAAAGTCTGGAGTACCGATATAAGGTTAGTGAAGATGAGGATAACCGTAGCTTTGGATTAGCGGTAACTTATATGAATATTGGCCGGACGTATCATATATCGTACAGATACGAAGAGTCTATGCAGGCCTATCAAAAAGCCATGGAATACGGACGGGATGTAAATCATCCGACATTCCAGTTTGAAGTGCTTTCCGGCATTGGTGAACTTAATATCGATTTGGGGAACTATACGGGAGCGTTATCGTACTTGAAAGAGGCTGAACTTTTTGCTCAGGAATTACAAATAATTGGCAGAACAGTCGTTTCGAAGTTAAGCCTGGGATGGGGAAACGCCCTGATGGGAGAAAGCGATACGGCACTGGAATACTATCTGCAGGCTATATACCTTCTTGATTCCATAGACAGCTTTTCTTCGACCCACAGGGCTTATGATCGTCTTATAACCTTACTTCTAAGCGAACGCAGGCTCGACGATATTCCAAACTATTTCCGGGAGTGGGAGGAAAGGCTGGTTCGCTATCCGGATGCAAGAATCCAGGCTAACCTCACTGCCAAAAAAGGATATTATAACTACCTGATAGGAAATCACCTTCTTGCTGAAACGTACTTTGAGGAAGCTTTAGGGAGCACAATTAGTTTTTCAAGCCTGAATATGCAGCCGGAAGCTAACTGGCAACGCGCGCTAAATATGGCTATGATCGATCGGCAGCGGGGCTTTGAGATGGCCGAAACTGCGATAACATACACCGATGAGTTTCGTAAGCGCCGCACCATTACGGGTGATAACCGTGCCCAGGCATTTCGGAGTCTTAACCCGTATTACGCACAACTTGCATCGCTTTACCTGGACGAAGGAATGGTAGCAGAGGCCTTCCGAATCACTGAATCTTCGGGCTCCAGAGCTTTTGCTGAAGACCTTATGAGAACTTCAGATTTACGCTACCGGCTTGAGCAACAAGGCCTGTTTGAGCAATTTGAGGCCCTGAGGAATGAAATTGTAGCCTTGGAAAATAGCTCTTTGTCTGTTACCGGCGAGGCAGAACTACAGGAGATAACCCGAAATATCCGTGACCTTAATTTAAAATCGGAAGCTATTGTAGCAAGCTTGTACTCAGGAAATGAGGAACTGGCTTCATACTTCGTTCCTGAAATTTTATCGCTGGATCAGGCTCGCCAAAGGCTGGGAGAAAACGAAGCCGGACTACGGATGACCGTGCACGAAAATGGGATTTCGGCAATGTTGTTCAGCAGTAATAAAATAATAACATGGAGCCTGGACATATCGCAAAATGAG
>Ga0207421_10000301_pt1 | contig 62214 bp, 51 predicted proteins | sample SodLakKL_010_SED_4_FD_187542 | JGI IMG/M metagenome (GOLD analysis project Ga0207421, IMG submission 187542) | Alkaline sediment microbial communities from Lake Tanatar, Kulunda Steppe, Russia - 8KL_010_SED (SPAdes) (version 2) | ecosystem: Environmental > Aquatic > Non-marine Saline and...
TACCTCGAGGACGAGCAGATCGAAGACGGCTGGCTGCTGACCTGTACGGCTCACGCCGAAGACGACTTCGCCCTCGAGACGAACATTCACCCAGACGACTGAGGGCGGTCCCCTTTTTATCGCACATGCTCTCGACATCACCGTAGCTGGGCGAGTGCGGCCGTCAAAACCGCCCCTCAATCCTGGTGTTCACCTGTTAACTGTCTCCCGACCGTGGTACGGGTGGGCGATAGTACCAATTGAAACGGTTTTCACCCCCTCAGGGCGAGTCGGCCCAGAACTGGTGACAAACCGGTTCTGAGCCATGGTCTCGTGAGGGTGTGCAATGACGTTCAGTGGCTACTGTAGCACAGACACGCCTCCGTCACCAGTGACTCGAGCCTCGGGTGAGCGGAGCGATTAAGCCGTGAGGGGCCGTATGCGGGCCTGTGACCAAAGACCGCCGCCTGAGTGATTTCGGTATCGAGGCGGAGTCGTCGCCCTCGAATTCGACTGACACAGACGCCACGCCCGAAGAAGACCCGACGGCCGAGGAGACCGGTGACGGCCAATCTGACACCGTCACAGGTGAGGGCGACGAATTGCCGTCTCCGTCCCTGTCGACGTATGTGTGGGGGGAGTTTACCTGTTCGAGTTGTCACTCGGACGTAAGCCGTCTCTGGCGAAGTGAGGATTCGTTCGTCTGTGAGTCGTGTAAACCCTGGTGAGAGGACTCCGCTGGAGTACCCGTGAATCTAACTGTTCGTTCGCGGGGACGTTCCGGAATTCGGGATCCCGGTATCAGCGAAAGGTCCCAACCGGGACGCCCAGTGACGTACTTATGTGAGCGATAAGTGGTTTTTTTCACACAATCTCCCTGTACTATACCGTCGGACAGAGGCTTTGATAGTCTGTCACCGGGACCGATCTCCGGTGAATCTATCAACCGTTCTGTCCGACGGTATATGTGACAAACAGTCACTCGGTCGACGGAGGGATGGTTCTCTTCGGACGCTGTGATCCCTCCCGAAGGTTTATCACTCAGTCCTGAGTCTGTACGGGTGCAATGGCGAAAGGTACGGTCGCATTCTTCAACGACACAGGCGGTTACGGCTTCATCGAAACTGACGACGCGGACGACGACGTGTTCTTCCACATGGAGGACGTTGGCGGTCCTGACCTCGAGGAGGGACAAGACGTCGAGTTCGACATCGAGGAGGCAGAGAAGGGCCCACGAGCGACGAATCTCGAGCGTCTGTAAGGGGGTCAGTCGGGGTATCGTTTTCTGATTGTTACCCGGCGAGTGGCGACACTCGACGGCTGATGGGATCCAGCGGCGTCGACCGGTCACTGCGGCGTCGACTGGCCTCCCGCCCCAGCCGACTCGACGATAGCGGCGAAGTGCGAAACCACGAGGAGGGTCTCCCGACCGGTGAGACGAGTTGCCAACGAGCGGCCACCAGCCGTCTCCGCAGTCGGTGTGTCTTCCGGCAGCTACACTTATTTACTGCTCGAGGCCTCATACACGTTCACCACGTGGTATGTCACGACACCGCATCGCGACAGGCGCAGTCGCAAACGGGTGATCCACGCCCGAGTTGAAAGACACAAAACATATGAGCCTGAGTACCGGATCACTGCATACCATCCACGTCGTTCCCGTCTCCCCGCGGCGGGTGCGACCCCCTATCTAGCATGACTGACGCGAATCCCTCACCACGCCCTGGCCAGCTCGGGTCGATCGATCCCTTGCCGATCGGGACCGTCGCCGAGTTGACCGACGAAATCACCGACAACGTCACCCGCGTCATCGTCGGCCACGACGAGGCGGTTGAACACGTCGTCACAACCATCCTGGCCCGCGGCCACGTCCTCCTCGACGACGTCCCCGGCGTTGGCAAGACGATGCTCGCGCGATCGATAGCCCGCTCGATTGACTGTAGTTTCCGCCGCGTCCAGTTCACGCCTGACCTCCTCCCCTCGGACATCACTGGGGTCAACGTCTTTAACCAGAAGACCCGGGAGTTCGAGTTCCAGGCTGGCCCCATCTTCGCCAATATCGTTCTCGGCGACGAGATCAACCGCGCGCCGCCGAAGACCCAGTCGGCACTGCTCGAGGCCATGGAGGAACGCCAGGTGACGGTCGACGGCGACACCCGACCCCTTCCGGACCCGTTCGTCGTCATCGCCACCCAGAACGCCGTCGAGCCTAACCGGACCTACGAGCTGCCGTTTGCGGAGATTGACCGCTTTATGAAGAAACTCACGCTCGGGTACCCGACCCCCGAGGAGGAAAGCGAGATGCTCGGCCGAACCGTCGGCCACCATCCGATCGAGAGTCTCGAGGCAGTCACCGACCTCGAGTCGATCGTGCGTGCTCGCGAGACGGTGGCGAACGTTGCCGTCGAACCGCCGATCCGGCAGTACGCGAGCGAACTCGCGAACTACACCCGCGATCACGCGATCATTGGCGCGAGTCCGCGGGGAACGATCGCGCTGTTGCGGGCGGCCCAGGCCCGGGCCGTCCTCGACGGTCGAGAGTACGTCATCCCGGATGACGTACAGTACGAGGCCACACAGGTACTCGGCCACCGGATCAAGGTTGGAACCGACACGGCAGCTGACGATGGCACGACGGTCGCACAGGACGCTCTCGAGCGCGTCCGCATCCCATGAGGCTGACCAGACGCGGCTGGGGCGTGGTCGGCATCGTCCTGTTCTGTCTCGTCATGGCCGCCCAGTACGGCGCCCGGTCGCTGAACGCCGTCGTCGCGCCGCTGGTACTCGTGTTGCTGGCCGGTGCAGTGACCGCGAAGCGAGCCGACCGACCCACACTCGACCGCCGTCCCGTCGAAGAGGGGTTCCCCGGCGATCGCCGACCGGTCCGAATCGACGTCGACGTCGACAAACCACTCTCTGCAACCGTCGTGGACTCGCTCCCCGACGGCGTTCGCGTCGATGGGGACGACCACGTGATGGCCACGACCCTCACCGACGGGGATCAGCTGGCCTACGAACTCGAGTTCACCGACCGCGGGCGCCACGAGCTGGGTCCCCTGTTGGTGACCGTCACCGATATTTTCGGGCTCGTCAGCCGGTCGTTTACGTACACCCGGACGCAGCCGGTCGTCGTGTACCCCACGGTCTACGACTTGCGCGGCGGGGCAAAACACGATCTCCAGTTACTCCGGGATGCCGTCGGCCGCTACGACCGCGAGGAGTTCGACCACCTTCGGGAGTACGAGCGCGGCGACTCCCTCCGGGATATCCACTGGAAATCCGCGGCCAAGCGACCCGACCAGGAACTGGTCGTCAAGGAGTTCGTCGCGGACTCGAGCGTCGGGTCGGTCGATCTCGCCGGGGAGTGTTCGCCCGGACGGGCCGACGATCTGGCGACGGCAACTGCCAGCGTGGCGACCTATCTCCTTCGCGAGGAGGTCGCCGTCGGGGTCCAACTCCCGGCGGCGTCAGTGGGGGCCGAAAGCGGCGAGGGCCACCGGATCGAACTGCTCCGGACGCTCGCTCTCGTGGGCCCAGGCGAACTCGACGATCAAAAGCGTCGTGAAGCCGATGTGTTGGTGCAGGCGGATGCCGATGGTGCTCGGGTGCTCGTCGCCGACCACGAGATTCCGTTCGAGCGTCTCACCGGACGGATGGCCCCTCGAGGAGCCGTCGGAGCCACCGGGTCGTCTGGCGACCGCGTGGGTGGCGCGAGTGAGGATGACAGGCCGGATGAATCGCTTCGAGGGCGTGACTCGAGCGGTCGTGGCGATGGGTCAGGGGTGGTCGGTGCATGAGTACACGACGTGAATCGAGGTCGTCGGTGGTCTCGACTGATGCCCTCGGTGCGCGATTCGATGGGGCGACCGGCGTGTCGCTGTTTCGTGGACTCGCACTGTCGGGCATCCTGCTGTTGACGGCCTCGTACATCACGGTGCTCAGAGAGATCACCATCACCGTCGGGGGGACCCGGTCGCTGTACCTGATCGCGCTGGTGATGCTCGCCGCAGCCACCGTGCTCGCTCGCACGATTCGCCCGCGAGTGGCGCTGGCGGTGGGGGTGGGAATCGGTGCGCTGGGGTACTGGTACTACCTGACTGCGACCGGACACGATCTCGGGGCGCTCCTCAGCCAGTTCGACTCGTTTCTCTCGGACACCGTGACGCTCGCGACGGGGATGACCCTCTACCAGATGATCGAGGTAAACGTCTGGGCGCTTGGGTTCGTGCCCGCGCCGGTGTTTCTCTCGTGGTATCTCGCGATGCGCAAGCGCTACACTCTGGCGGTCATCCCCGGTGGGCTGGCGCTGCTGTTCCTCGTGTTGACGACGGACGCGACCACGGGCGTCACCCTCGTGGGAGTCGTCGGTGGCATCACCGCGGTCGGCTTCGGCGAACTCGACCATCGCGATGGCTCGGTCGCCCAGGCCGATGTGCTCGCGATCATGTTCGCGGTGATCGTCTTTCTCTCCATGACGGTGACGCTCGTCCCAGGCGGGGCGGCTAGCCCCACCGTCCTCGTCGAGGACGAGCCCACGACGCTCGATGGGGCGGTCGATGGTGATCCCGATCGGTCGACCATCAGCGGCAGCGTGGATCTCTCACCCGAGGTCCACTTCACCGTGGTGAGCGACGAACCGTCGTACTGGCGGACGGGTATCTACGATCGCTACACCGGCGATAGCTGGGTTCGAAGCGGACCCGAGGGCGCGTACGACGATACCGGACTCGACAGCCCCCCTGGTGAGCCCCAGACCAACCGCCAGACGATCACCCTCCAGACGGACACCAACGTCCTCCCCGTCGCACCACAGCCGACGGCCGTCGACGGTGAACTCACCGACAGCCTCGAGGTGACCGATCACGGCCAGCCGATGCCAACCGAGCGCCTGATCGAGGGAGACACCTACAACGTCGAGAGCGCGATCGTCGATGCCGATCCGGCCGAACTGAACGAGGCCGGGACCGATTACGACGAGGATATCGAGGCGTACTACCTCCAGACGCCCGAGGACCTCTCCGAGGACTTCGAGGCTCGCACCGCGGACATCGTCGAGGAGGCCGGTGCGGAGACGCCCTACGAGAAGGCCGCGGCCATCGAGCAGTACTTCCAGAGTGAGTACGAGTACTCCCTCGACGTCGACCGGCCGGATGGCAACGTTGCCAACGACTTCCTTCTCGAGATGGATGAGGGGTACTGCGTCTACTTCGCGACGGCGATGACCCAGATGCTCCGAGCGGAGGAGGTGCCGGCCCGCTACGTGACCGGCTACACGAGCGGTCAGCAGGTCGACGACAACGAGCACGTCGTCCGCGGCCTCGACGCCCACGCCTGGGTGGAGGTCTACTTCCCCGAGCACGGCTGGGTGGCCTTCGAACCGACGCCCTCGGGCGAGCGCGACGCCGAACACACCGACCGCCTCGAGGACGCTCGCGAGGACGGCGAGGACGGCATCGATATCGAGGAGAGCGAGGACGTCCCCGCCGACGGCATCGACGACGAGCGGGAGACGATCCCCAACGAATCCGAGGACCTGCTCGACGACCTCGTCGACGGGAACGAATCGACGGACAACGACAGCGCGCAACCGGGCCCGGGCGGTGAGGCCGGCGATGAACAAGAGCTGGGGCCCGAACGGGGAGACGGCATCGGAAGCGACGGTCTCGGTGACCTCGATGGTGACGATCCGGGCGATGAGACGGACTCAGACGGCGAGTCCGCAGCCATCCCCGTCGCCCCTGGCGACATCCTCGTCGGCCTCGCCGTCTTCATCGGGCTCGCGGCAGGCGCACACCGATCCGGCGTCCCCGCCCTCGTGGGCCGGGAGGTCAGGAGGTACTGGCACGGCCGGCGGGTCGACCCCGTCACGGACGTCGAACGGGCCTTCGACCGCCTCGAGTACGTACTCGCCCGGCGGCATCGCCCACGACGTCGCGGGGAGTCACCGCGACAGTACCTCGAGGCGATCGATCGCTTCGGCTCGCTCGACCCTCGAGTCGAGCGCGTAATCGAAATCCACGAGCGGGCACACTACGGTGGCGACGTCGACCGGGCGGCCGCAGACGAGGCAATCGATCTCGTGAGCGAGATCGCCCGCGAGCAAGCCCCACTCGTCGGCCGATTCTTTGAGTGACGCGTCTGTCCCGTTTGAGGACCCGCAGGTAGTCGCTACCAGAGTTGGGCCTGTGGAACCTCACAGGCCGGACAGCACACTGCCGGATTCCCTCGATAGCGATCGCGAACGAGCGTGGCCGCTTGGCAGGATGGGCAGCGTCGTCCCGCAAGCATCGAAAGCAGTTTGGCCCCGTCGTCAGCCGCTCGATCGCGCTCGAGCGCCTCATCGTGGGCGACCGCTTCGGTTGGTGAACCCATACCCCACACAGTCCAGGTAGCGCCAAAACGATTCGGCTGGCCAATGCAGTCCCGGGGGTAATCGGGAACTGCCGGGATCGACGTATTCTTTGGGTCGAGGAGCCCACCATCCGCCGAACCGTGACTCGAGACAGCGACGCGATGGGCAACCGTGACGCGAGATAGCGACGTGGTGGGGAAGCCACGCCGTGAGCCTCGCCGTCCCCGGCCTCGAGAGGGCCGATCGCCATCGACACGACCGGGGCGCTGACCGTGCTCGAGCGCTGGCGCTACCGGGAGACGGTCCTCGCGCTGTGTACGCTCGCCTTCTTCGCGACGATGGTGGCCAGGTTGGTCATCAGCCCGGTCGTGCCGGACATCACCGACGAGTTCGCCGTGTCGAACACCGTCGTCGGCATCGCCCTGACCGGGCTCTGGATGACGTACTTCCTCTCGCAGTTCCCGAGTGGCATCCTGGCGGATCGCTTCGGCGAGAAGCGGATCATCCTCGTGGCCATCGGCGGCACCGCGGTGACGAGCCTGTTGATCGCGCTCTCACCCATCTTCGCCGTCTTCCTGCTGGCGACGCTCGCTCTCGGGGCGGTCGCCGGGTTGCACTACTCCGTGGCGACCACGCTGCTGACCCGGACCTACGACAACATCGGCTCCGCCATCGGGGTTCACAACGGCGGTGGACCCCTCGCCGGCCTTGTCGCGCCTGCCTTGGCTGCCTGGGTTGCAGTCACCTACGGCTGGCGGGCCGCCGTCGCCATCGGCGTCGTCGCCGCCGTTCCGATTTATCTGCTGTTTTCCTGGCGGGTCGAACCCACCGAACCGCGCCGGCCCGACCAACCCATGCGCGACCGTCTCGAACTCGGGCCCTTACTCGAGGTCCTCTCGCGGCCGCCGATCGCTTTCACCGTCTGTCTGGCCATCGCCTGTGCGTTCGTCTGGCAGGCCATCGCCTCGTTCCTCCCGACCTTTCTGATTGCCCATCGGGGTCACTCCCAAACCCTCGCTGGCGCGGTTTTCTCGGCGTATTTCGTCGTGCAGGCCATCACGCAGGTCGGCGTCGGGGCCGCCTCGGATCGGTACGGTCGGGATGCCGCCGCAGCCGGGTGTATGGTGTTCGGCGCGAGTGGGCTGGCGCTGCTGGTGGCGGTGCCCGGCTGGCTCTCGCTCGCCGTGGCGATCCTGTTCGTCGGCACCGGTCTGGGATGGGGCGCAGCCTTGCTCCCGAAGGTGATGGACAACCTCTCGGAGAGCGAACGCGGGGCGGGCTTCGGGCTCGTTCGGACGGTCTACGGGGTCCTCGGGGCGCTTGGTTCCGTGGGAACGGGGCTGCTCTCGGACCTGTTCAGTTGGGCCGTCGCCTTCAGCGTGCTCGCCGGCCTCATGGCGCTTGTGTTTCTCGCGCTCGTCGCGAACTGGCTCTTTGATCTGGGATACTGACTGCTCGGCGGCGTTCATCAGGATCTCGAACCTCCGGCGCGGACATTGTGAACCCACAATCCTCAAGTGCAAACCGTGGGAGGAGAACTCATGGGCGTCCCGATTCCGTTGCTGCCACGGCCGGTCCGCTGGGCTGGCGTCGCCGTCATCGCGGGATTCATTTTCTACGCGTCCATTCTCACCGCACCACCGGCGACGCCCGTCGACGACGCCCAGCCCTGGTTTCTCGATCTCTCCTACTGGCGGCATCTCGTCGCCTACGCCACCCTCGCGCTGACGTTGGCCTACGCCACCGACGAGTGGGGCCTCGAGCGCTGGCGACACGCGCTGGTGGTCGTCGCGGCCGTCACCCTCTACGGGGCCGGCATCGAGGTCGGCCAGTGGTTCGTCCCGGAGCGTCACTTCGACCCGTTCGACGTCGTGATCAACGGCGTCGGTGCGAGCCTCGTCTTCGGCTGGTTCGCGGTGCGCCCCCGCCTCGAGGTCCTCGACCTGGTGGCCATTTGTCACCGTCTATAGTAGCCACTGAACGTCATTGGACACACCCTCACGATACCCCGTGGCTCAGAACCGGTCATAAACCGGTTCTGAGCCGACTCGCTGTGAGGGTGTGTAACTCGTTTCAATTGGTACTGTCGGTTCGGCGGAGTGATGGGTTTCCTCGGTGTCGACGTCGGTGGCCGCGTGATGGGGCGGCTGCCGGTCCGCCAGGAGTCGGGGACGTTATAGGGATCGGGCGGTGAGAAACGGGCATGTCGCAGGCGAAGGGTGACCGGCGCGAACGCGAACTCGTCAACCGGCTGGACGATGCCGGCTTCGCCGTCATGCGTGCACCGGCGAGCGGGGCGGCCACCGACCGGGAACTCCCCGACGTACTCGCGGGCGATGGCGAGACGTTCTACGCTATCGAGGCGAAATCGAGTGCGGGCAACCCCATCTACCTCACCGGCGAGGAGGTCGAGGCATTGATCTACTTCGCCCAGAATTTCGGCGCGAAACCCCGCATCGGCGTCCGGTTCGACCGCGAGGACTGGTACTTCTTCCACCCCGGTGACCTCCACGTCACCGACGGGGGCAACTACCGCGTCAAGTGCGAGACGGCCATCGCTGAGGGCACCGACTTCGACGAGTTCGTCGGTCGCTCGAGGAAGGTCACCCTCGAGGAGGTCGGCGATCCGGAGCCGGGGCCGGATCCCGACATCGTCCGTGTCCTCGAGGCGGTCAAACAGGACGTGATGGACGTCGAGGAAGCCGCGGGCCTGCTCGAGTAGGCTCGCGTCGATTATCGCACACTACGACTTTTGTACTACTATGCTTTGTATAGTGAACCATTGAGACACAGCCCCGATCCTCCAATAGTACTGTTTTTATAGTGTGCCGTGACACTCGGCTTCGTGTCCGGGAGGACCTGCCACCGGCTTCCCCACCCACTGTCCGACCTGCCACCGACCCCGACATCCCCACCACAACCGGTGGCCTCACCCGTCGCCATCCCCACCTCGGGGGGCCACGGGGCGACGCGCTCGCACGACCGCGAGCGCGGCGGGGCGTTTCCACACTGGCTGGGGGATGCGTCCCTCGAGACACGGCCACCGACCTCGAGCACAGCCAGCGCCAACCGGCTACACTGCCCCCGTCGGGTGGGGCCACACCATCGACCGCCCGCACGTTTTATCGCTCAGGACGACCTATCGCCGATAGTGACTGACGCCTGCGACCGTGGCCTGTGGATTGGGCTTGTCGTAACCCTCCTCGTCTGTGGCTGTCTCGGGGGACTCGCCGCCTCGAGCGTCAGCGACGGAGCCACCGACGCCGAGAGCCAGAGCCAGCTGGCTCCCCCCTCGAGTGACGCGCCCCAACAGAGCCTCGTCATCGCTCACGACGACGAGGCTACCGACCCCGACGACGGCGAGGAACCCGACGACGGTCACCTCGAGACCGACTACTTCTCCATCACGTACCACGAGCAGTACGCCGAACCCGCCGAGAACATCGCCGACATCGCCGACGACCACTACGTCGTCCTCCACCAGAAGTTCGGTCTCGAGCTCCCCGAGGAACGCATCCAGATCTTCGTCGGTCCACGGGCCAACCAGCCGTGTGACGCCGTCGGCTGTGTCGATCCGCTCAACCGCGTCTGGGTCACCGACGATCACCCGTCGTTGCTCCACCACGAACTGATCCACACCATCCAGTTGCGCCAGCACTGGTCGCCCCTGAACAGCCTCACCGCACCCAGCACCGGCGAGGGGATGTTCATAGAGGGAACCGCGAAGTACCTCGACTCCCCGCCGGAGATCATCGCCGAGCGCGCTCGCTTTGACCCCGACGCGATCGAACTCACGCCCTATCCCTCGGGCGCGACCGAGTATGCCGAACGCGCCCTGTTCGTCGAGTATATTCTGGCCACTTACGACCGTGAGGCCTTCGACGCGCTCTACATCGAGGGAGACGTCGAGACCCTCGAGGCGGCCACGGGTGACTCCTACGAGACGCTTCGAGCTGACTTCGAGGCCCAGCTCGATGACCAGGCGACCCGTCTCCGAAACGGCGGGTCGACCCTGCCGGCGTTCACCTACGACGTCGTCGAACCCGAACCGGGCGAGACGATCACCCTCGACGCCCGAACGCCAGCGCGCATCGAGGCCCTCGATCGCTCCTGGTACCCCGAAGAGCCGGATGAATTCCGCTGGGACCTCACCGGCGACGGCGAAATCGACGAAACCGGCGAGACGGCGACCCTCGAGCTCCCCGACGAGGCCGAGATCGAGGACTGGCACGGTGAGGTGACCCTCGAGGTCGACGTCGAGGGCGAGACTCACGTGGCAACCCAGCGGATCGTCGTCGCCGACGAGACCGCCGTGGCGATCGTTGACCTCGACGTCCTCGAGCGCCAGCCCATCGACGAACCGCTGACGGCGACCGCGACGGTCGAAAACGATGGCTACCGGACGGCGACCGAGACGGTGTCCCTTGTCCTCGACGGCGAGGTCATCGATTCCCAGACGGTCGAGCTCGAGCCCGGTGCGTCCGCCGATGTCATCCTCGAGGGCGACCTGGTCGGGTTCGAGCCCGGCAGCCACGAGGTGGCCGTCGTCGCCGAGGACTCGAGCGTCGAGCGAACCGGGACGGTCACGCTCGAGGATGGTGTCGCTGACGACGCTGGAGAGGCCACGGCGGACGACGAGAGCGCGATCACCTTCGAAGAGAGCGACGATCCGGTGCCCGGGTTCGGCGTTGCCGCGGCGCTCGCCGCACTCGCGGCGGTTGGCGTGTGTCTCGAGTGGCGACGACGGTAGTCGGTGTCGAACCTGCACCCCGATAGCGTGAAAACCGGGAGTCGACGCCGGTAGATAGAGTAACAACTGAAACGACTCATACGGATTCGTGTCTTCTCTTCCCGGTGAGTGCCAGCCCCGGTTCGGCACTCACCGGTAAACAGTGACACGAAACCGTATCACACACTGATCGCCGACTCGGCTGGCGATCAGGTGTGCACTGACGTTTACTGCCTCCGATAGCAGGATTCCCAGCTGACCGCCCGAACGCCCGTCACGGCTCTCCTCGCGCGGCCAGAACAGCAGGTTTATCAGGCACAGCACGGAAGCCCTAGTACAATTACTGACCGTCTTATGGCAGGAAATGGACAACCGCAGGTGAACATCGGCCTCGTCGGTCACGTCGACCACGGGAAGACCACGCTCGTGCAGGCACTGAGCGGGTCCTGGACCGACCAGCACTCTGAGGAGATGAAACGCGGCATCTCCATCAGGCTGGGGTATGCGGACGCGACGTTCCGTCGCTGTCCCGACGTCGACGAGCCCGACTGTTTCACCGTCGAGGAGGAGTGTCCGGACGGCTCCGAAAGCGAGCCCGTGCGGACCGTGTCGTTCGTCGACGCCCCGGGGCACGAGACCCTGATGGCGACGATGTTGTCTGGTGCGTCGCTCATGGACGGCGCAGTGCTGGTCATCTCGGCGTCGGAGCCGGTACCTCAGCCCCAGACCGAAGAGCACCTGATGGCGCTGGATATCATCGGGATCGAGAACATCGTCATCGCCCAGAACAAGGTCGACCTGGTCGACGGCGAGACGGCCCGACGCAACTACGAGCAGATCCAGGACTTCGTCCAGGGTACCGTCGCCGAGGACGCTCCTGTCGTGCCGATTTCGGCGGGCCAGGAGGTCAACATCGACTACCTCATCGGGGCGATCGAAGCCGAGATCCCGACCCCCGATCGCGATCCGGACACCGACCCACGGATGCACGTTGCCCGGAGTTTCGACATCAACAAACCCGGCACCACCCACGAGAACCTCACCGGTGGCGTCCTCGGGGGTAGCCTCGTCGCCGGGGAACTCGAGGTTGGCGACGATCTCGAGGTCCGTCCCGGCCGACAGGTCGAGGAGGGCGGCCAGTCGACGTACGTTCCGATCGAAACGACGGTTCGCTCGCTGCAGGCGGGCGGGAAGTCGGTCGAGACGGTGACACCGGGTGGGTTGCTCGGTGTCGGCACCGGCCTCGATCCCTCGCTCACGAAGGGAGACGCCCTGGCTGGCCGGATCGCCGGCCCCCCGGGCTCGCTGCCACCCACGTGGGAGCAGTTCACCATGCGCGTCGACCTGCTCGAGCGGGTCGTCGGCGCCGAGGGTGAGAACACGATCGATCCGATCAGCACTGGCGAACCCCTGATGATGACCGTCGGGACTTCGACGACCGTCGGCGCGGTCACCAGCGCCCGAGACGGCGAGTGTGAGGTGAACCTGCAACGACCGGTCTGTGCCGAACCAGGTGCGAAGATCGCCATCAACCGCCGCATCGGCGCACGGTGGCGACTGATCGGCCTCGGCACGCTCGACGGCTAGTATGGGATCCGTTGCGACCGTCGCTCTCGACACGAGCGCCCTGATGATGCCGGTCGAACTCGACGTGCGGCTGTTCGACGAACTCGAGCGCCTCTTACAGGGGTACGAGCCGACGACGCCACAGGCCGTCATCGAGGAGTTGCGTCGGCTCGCCGAGACTGGCGGCGAGGAGGGAACGGCGGCGTCGGTCGGCCACGACCTGGCGACCGACCGCTGTCTCGTGGTCGACACGGAGGAATCGTATGCCGACGACGCGCTGGTCGAACTCGCTCGCGAGGGCGTCGTCGACTACGTCGTCACGAACGACCTCGCGCTGCGCGACCGGGTCCTCGCGGCAGGGATACCGGTAATTGCATTACGCGGGAGCAACAAGTTAGCGATAACGCAACCATAGATGTACAAACGGGTCAGACTTAAAGATACGGTAGAGGTGCCCCCCGAGGAGCTCGGCGACGTCACGCCGAACCTGGTGAAGCGATTGCTTCAGGACAAACTCGAGGGGCGAATGGACGAAGAAGTCGGTAGCGTCGTCTCCATCACCGACGTCAAAGACATCGGTGAGGGGACGGTCCTGCCGAACCGGCCGGGCGTTTATTACGAGGCGGAGTTCAACGCGTTGACGTTCGACCCCCAGATGCAGGAGGTCGTCGACGGCACGATCGTCGAGGTCGTCGAATTCGGTGCATTCGTCGGAATCGGTCCCGTCGACGGCCTGCTCCACGTCTCTCAGATCTCGGACGAGTATCTCGCCTACGACCGGGAGAACCAGCGGCTGGCATCGGGCGAGTCGGACAAGGCCATCGGCGTCGACGACGCTGTCCGGGCCCGCATCGTCACGAAGAGCATCGACGAGCGCAACCCACGGGACTCCAAGATCGGCCTAACGGCTAAACAGCCAGGGCTCGGCAAACACGGGTGGCTCGATGCCGAACACCGGGGTCGCGAAGAAGTCACTGCAGGTGAGTGACGATGGCCTCGAACCGCCTCGCCTGTCGGGAGTGTCACGCGATCAACCACGCCGACGAGACGACCTGTAACATGTGTGCGTCGTCCTCGCTCACCGAGGACTGGGCGGGGTACGTCACGATCGCCCATCCCGAAGAGAGCGACATCGCCACGGAGATGCAGGTGACCGAACCGGGCTCGTACGCCCTGAAAGTCAGATAGGGGGGAACCAGTGACTCGAGGCGACGACAGGGCCGACACCGCCGACGACCAACAGCCGCTGTGTCGGCTTCCCGATTCCGTACGCCACGAACTCAAGGAGCCACTCGGCCCGATCGAGACCGACGCCGAGGTGTTGCTCGAGGCCGTCGATGGCCCCCTGTTCGCCATCGGTGACGTCGTCACTTACCACTTCTTACAGGCCGGCCGGCGACCGGACGTTGCAATGGTCGACGGACGGACGAAGCGGACGGCGGTCGACGAGGATGTCGAGCGCGTCGTCCTCGAAGATGACGCGACGATGCTCCGGGCAACCAACCCACCGGCCACCCTGACCGAGTCCATCCTCGAGGCGTTGGTGGCGGCCCACGAGCGTGCGGAACCGATCACGGTCGTGGTCGACGGGGAAGAGGATCTGGCCGTGCTCCCGGCACTGCTCGTCGCTCCCGCCGGCGCGAGCGTCGTCTACGGGCAGCCGGATGTCGGCATGGTCCACGTCGTCGTCGACGAATCCGTTCGCGCGAGGGCGCGCGATCTGCTCGAGCGGTTCGAGGGCGAGACGGCTCGGGCGCTGGCGCTCCTCGAGCGGTAGGGCGCTGGCGTTCCTCGAGACCCCGATTTCGAGCCTACTGTTCGCCGAGAGCCGCCCCGAACACCGCCTTCGCCCGCCTGAACCCCTCGTTGCGGTCGACGATTGGATCCGGGTACGACGGCGCGTACTCGTCTCGTGTTGTCGCCTCGAGCGTCGGCCACTTGGCGAGCACCTCGGCCGGCACGTCGGCCAGTTGGGGAACGTACGCCCGTACGAACCGGCCGTCCGGGTCGTACTTTTCGAATTGGCTCACGGGATCGAAAATGCGGTTGTCGACGGAATCGGTCCCCGTGGAGGCGATCCACTGCCAGCTGGCCGGATTGGTCGCGGGGTCGTAGTCGATGAGCCGATCCCGGAAGTGGCGTTCGCCCGCCCGCCAGTCGATCAGGAGGTGTTTCGTGAGGAAACTCGCGACCACCTGTCGCGGCCGGTTGTGGATGTAGCCCTCGGCCTCGAGCTGTGCCATCCCGGCGTCGACGAGTGGAAATCCGGTCTCGCCGCGTTTCCAGGCCGCGAGATCCGCGGGTGCATCCCGCCACTCGATCTCGTTCGGGAGCGGGTCGTAGTCCTCGGTTGCGAGTTGGGGGTGAACGGACAGCTGGTGGTAGGCCCACTCCCGCCAGGCGATCTCAGAGCCGTAGGATTCGACGTTACGCTCGACGTCCCCCGTGGCCTCGACGTACCGTGTGGCCACGGCCTGCCACAGCTCGCGGATGCCCACCAGCCCGACCGCGAGGTACGGGGAGAGCCGTGAGACGGCCTGCGTCGGGTTGTCGACCGCGGCCGCGAGGTCGTCACGCGTGTCGCCGTAGGAATCGAGCCCCCGGTCACAGAACGCCTCGAGGCGTTCGCGGGCGGCCCCCTGGGACGCTTCGGGCAACGAGATGCTGGGGTCGACGTCGGCGAACGGGAGTGCGGTGGACTCGTGGTCGTCGAGTCGTTCGACCGAGACGAGGCGATCGGCGTTCGGTTCGGCCACCGGATCGGGTTTGGGCTCGCGCTGCCAGGCCCGGTAGAACTGGCTGTAGGTGTCGTAACTCGAGATTTCCGCGCCCGAGTCGCCCCTGGTCGTGCTGTTCTCCCTTGCGACGTCGAGGTCACCGCCCATCAAGGAGGCGGGATCGACGAGGACGGTGTCCACGAATCGGCGCGTTTCGAGACGGTCGTCCACCCGCGCTTGTTGGACGCGTCGCGCGGGGGTGTACCCCTCGGCGTATCGCACGCACTCGGCACCGGTCTCAGCCGTGAGCCCCTCGAGCACTGCGGCTGCCTCCCCGTGGCGGACCACGAGGTCGGTTCCCAGTTCGCGATAGCGTGCCCGCAGTGACTCGAGGGCCCGGTGCACGAACGCCCGCTGTCGGGTCCCCAGGGTCTCGACGACCGCCGGATCGACGACGTAGACGGGGAGGAGGCGTGCCTCGCCCGCCAGCCCCCGGACGTCGACGGTTCGGTGGTCCCGGCGATGCCAGTAGATGTCCATGGCTACACTCGCGGCCACTGCGGTTTGGCTGTGTTCCCCTACCAGTTTGGCTCCGGCGGGCTGTCCCCCGTCGGCAGGTGCGCCTCGAGCACGCTCGAGAAGCTATTTAGGCCCGCGTCCATACTTCGGGGTATGTACGATTTCGTCGTCGTGGGCGTCGGTCCAGCCGGTGCCCGGTTCGCACGCGGTGCGGCCGACGCCGGCTACGACGTCCTCGCCCTCGAGCAAGGCGAGATCGGGACCCCGCTCGCCTGCTCGGGCCACGTCAGCACCGACATCTGGGCGTACACCGGCGAGGGGGCCCGCGAGGCGCTCTTTCAGAACGAGATTTACGGGGCGCGATTCCACGTCGGGGGCCCCCACGACGCCGACGCGAGCCACCGCGACACCTACCCCTTCTACAAGCGCGAAGTCGTCTCGAACGTCATCGACCGCGTGGGGCTCGATCGCCACCTCGCCGACCTGGCTCGGGAAGCCGGGGCCAGTGTCCGGGAGGGGTACACCGTCACCGACGTCGACGAGTGCCCGGATCGCGTCGTGGTCACCGCCAGCGGCCCGAACGGTGTCGAGACCCACGAGGCGCGGCTGATCGCCGGCTGTGACGGCCCGCGATCGCGCGTCCGGGATGCCCTCGACCTGGCCGATCCCGGTGAACTACTCCACGGCGTGTTGGCTTTCTCCGAGGAACCCGACGACAGCGATTTCGTCGACGTCCACCTCACGGCTCCGAAATTCTTCGCCTGGCGCATCCCCCGTCACGAAGCCGGCGTCGAGTACGGGCTGGCCGCCCCACCGGGCGTCGAGGTGAACCAGCACTTCGCCGATCTGATCGACGGCTACGAGGTCGACGTCTCCCATCGGTGCTCTGGCCTGATTCCGATCGGTCCGCCGGATCGCGTCACCGGCCACCGGGGTTTCCTCATCGGGGACGCCGCTGCCCAGACCAAGCCGTTCACCGGCGGGGGGATCCTCTACGGGATGACTGCGGCCGATCACGCCGTCGAGACGATCGACCCGGACGACCCCCGGACGCTCGACGCCTACGAGCGGGCCTGGCGTGAGGACCTCGCCCGCGAGATCGAACTGGGTCACTGGCTCAGGCGGGCCTACTCGCTGCCTGAACCCGTCCAACGGATGGGATTGGCGGCGACCGCCGGCGAGATCGGCGTCCACATGGATCGACCGACGTCCGTGGTGAGTATAGAGCACCTGAAGGCGATGCTCTCGCCGTGATCGGGGACTCGCCCGGAACGCGGGAGGGCCGCTCGCGCGGGTGCTCGGCTCGGGACGTATGGCGTTCACGGTGACCGATACACACCTCTTGGCCTCGAAAACGGTCCAGGCCTCTCGGAGGGACGAAAGCGAAACCCCCTAACGCACGCCTCGCTTCCCTCGAGGTATGCAGCAGACTCCCGAGATCGTCGTCCTCCGCCTGGGCCATCGCCCGGGCCGCGACGAGCGGATGACGACCCACGTCGGGTTGACCGCGCGGGCGCTGGGAGCCGACCGCGTGCTCTTTCCCGACAACGCGGGGCAGTCCCTCGAGACCGTTGAGGATATCACCGACCGCTTCGGCGGCCCCTTTGGCGTCGAGCTCACCGCGTCGCCACGCGGTGTGGTCCGCGACTGGGACGGCGTAGTCGTTCACCTGACGATGTACGGCGAGTGCGTCCAGGACATCGAGGACGAGATTCACGAGGCCGTCCTCGAGGCCGACCAGCCACTCCTGATCGTCGTCGGCGCGGAGAAAGTCCCGTTCGATATCTACGAGGCGGCCGACTGGAACGTCGGCGTCACGAACCAGCCCCACTCCGAGGTGGCCGGTCTGGCCGTCTTTCTGGACCGGCTCTTCCAGGGGGCCGAACTCGAGCGAGAGTGGGTCGATGCCGACCAGCGAGTGGTGCCGATGGAGACGGGAAAGCGGGTCGTTCCGGCAGACGAGGAGTAGCGCTCGGGACCGGGAATCGATACCTTTTGGCTCGCGGTAGCCCTCGTCGTGGTATGAAACTCGTCGTAACCGGTGGCAGTGGCGCTTCGGGTCGGTGGATCGTCGACCGGCTAGCGAGGGCGCACGACGTCACGTCACTCGACCGCGAACGACCGGACGAGGGTATCGATGGGGTCGACTATCGAGCGCTGAATCTGACCGACGCCGGCGCGGTGTTCGACGTCATCACCGCGGTCGACCCCGACGCGGTGGTCCACTGGGCCGCTATTCCAGTCGCTGGAACGCACGCAGGCGTGGATCTCTACCGAAACAACACCCTCGCCGCACACGCCGTCCTTACCGCGGCCGGCCGAGTTGGCGCGGACGTCGTGCAGGCCTCTTCCGACGGGGCGTACGGTTTCTTTTTCGCCGACCCGACGCCCATCCCCGACGAACTGCCGATCACGGAGTCACACGCGCTTCGCCCCGAGGACCCCTACGGCCTTTCGAAGGTCGTCACGGAGGAGATCGGGAAAACCGTCGCGCGCCGGGACGGCATCAGCGTGGCGTCGATCAGACCGTCGTGGATACAGTTCCCCGGTGAGTACCCCTGTCGCGGCGAGGGGTACGTCAGCGACCTCGAGGCCGGAGCCGGGAACTACTGGTCGTACGTCGACGTTCGCGACGTCGTCGACCTCGTCGAAGCCGCACTCGAGGGCGAGTACGACGGCCACGAGGCGTTCAATTGCGTCGGGCCGGACAACGCCCTCGGTCGCCCCCTCGAGGAGCTCTTGCGAGAGCACTACGGCGACGTTCCCGAGAACGCCGCCGTCGAGGGGGATGCGTCGGCCTACTCGACGGCGAAAGCGACCGAGTGGCTGGGCTGGGAGCCCACCCGCTCGTGGAGGGACGTCGCGGAGTGAGCCGCGAGCGGAGGCGCTCGACGCTGATGGGTCGACGACCGGGGAAGCGTACCCATCACCCTTCGGATAAAACCCATTTCAGCGAACGTCTAAGTTGCTTCCTGTGCATCGTTCGTGCATGGCTACGGATTCACCGGACGATCACGCAGGGGATCGGTTCGTCGAGGCCGTCGCCCTCGAGGAACTCGAGGCCGAGGGCCGACGACTGCTCTCGCGTAACGGCACGGCGATCGCGCTCTTTCACCACGATGGGGAGGTCCGAGCCGTGGACAACCGCTGTCCGCACATGGGCTTTCCGCTCGCGGAGGGCAGCGTCGAGGACGGCATCCTGACCTGTCACTGGCACCACGCCCGGTTCGAACTCTCCTGTGGGGACACCTTCGACCCCTGGGCCGACGACGTTCGAACCTACCCGACCGACATCCGCGACGGGACGGTGTACGTCGATCCGGACCCACCCCTCGAGCAGGCCCCGGCCGACCACTGGGCCGATCGGTTGGAGACGGGTCTCGAGGAGAACCTCCGACTCGTGATCGCCAAATCGACGATCGGTCTACAGGACGCCGACGTTCCCTACCAGGAGCCGATGGCGACCGCCCTCGAGTTCGCCACCCGGTATCGCGAGATGGGGTGGTCCTCGGGGCCGACGATCCTCGGCTGTATGGCGAACGTCCTCGAGGACCTCGAGCCCGAGGATCGCAAGCGGGCGCTCTACACGGGGGTTCGTCACGTCGCCAGCGATTGTGCGGGCGAACCGCCGAATTTCGACCAACCCTCGTTTTCCACTACCGAGGTGCCGTTCGATCGCCTCAAGGGCTGGTTCCGGGACTGCGTCGAGGTTCGGGACGCCGACGGCGCCGAGCGCTGTCTCCGAACGGCAGTCGCCGCGGGCTACGAGGAGGACGCGGTCGCCGAGATCGTCTTCGCCGCGGCGACCGACCATCCCTATCTGTCCACTGGCCACGTCCTCGACTTCGCCAACACGGCCTTCGAGTGCCTCGAGCACGTCGGCTGGGAGCTCGCCGACGACGTGCTGGCGAGTCTCGTCGACCCCCTGGTGACCGCAGCCCGGAGCGACGAACGCTCCGCATGGCGACAGCCGATCGATCTCGTGGCCCTCCTGGAGGAGGTCTACGGGGGCGACGTAAGCGAGACGAGCGGGCTCGAGTCACTGGCGGTTGCGGGAGCCGACGTGGACGGGGCCTGGGAGCCGTCTGCCGGCTTTCGGGACACGCTCCTCGACGACGATCCGGAGGCGATCGTCGACGCGTTGGCCAACGCCATCGCTCACGGGGCCACCACCGAGGATCTCGCTGACGTCGTCGCGCAGGCGGCGGCCACCCGGGTCGCCCAGTTCGGCGTCGCCAACGAGTTTTCGGACTGGAACACGGTCCATCACACGTTCACCTACGCGAACGCGGTTCACCAGAGTACGCGTCGGACCGACGCCGTGGAACTCTACCGGGGCGTGTTCGACGTTGCCCTCAAGGTCTACCTCGATCGGTTTCTCAACACCCCGCCGACGCCAATCCCGGAGCCCGGCGATAACGCCTCTGGACGGAATCCGGAGGCCGTCCGCAAGGATCTGCTGGCGACCTTCGACACCGAAGGCGAGGTCAACGAGGCGGGACGGCTCGTCGGCGAGTACTTCGACTGTGGGGGCGAACCCAGCGCACTGAAACGGACGCTCGGCCACGGGCTCCTCCGTGAGGACGCCGGCTTCCATACCCTCCAGAACGTCGAGGCCGCCTTCCAGCAGTTCGACCTGCTCGAGGGGGGAGACGAGGTCGACGAACGCACCCGGCGGACCCCGCTGATCGGAACGGCCCGCTACATGGCCGCGCACTTCCCGACGCGACGGGAGGCCGAACAGACGTTTACCATCGCCTCGCGGCTGAATCGCGGGGAGTCGATTCACGGCGAGTGATCGACAGCTGTTGGCGATCCAGCCCTGGACGTGGCTTCTAGCGGGCCTCGTCGATTCGGGCGAACTGCTCGTCGCTCAACGAGACGTCCACCGCGCCGACGTTCTCCTCGAGCTGGGCTGGATTCCGGGCGCCCACGATCGGGACGCACGTAAACTTGGACTGATCCATCAACCACCGAAGGGAGACCGCTGCCGGACTGGCGTCGACCTCGTCGGCGACCCCTTCAATCGCTTCGAGGACGTCCCAGGCGGTGTCGGTCGCGTAGTGATCGCCAAAGCGGTCGCTCAGACTGCCCCGCGAGCCATCGGGGGCGATCACCGAGCCGTCCTCGGCGCGGTCGTACTTCCCCGTGAGGAACCCGCCCGCGAGTGGCGAGTACGGACAGACGGCGATGTCCTGGTCCGCACAGACCGCGAGGTAGTCGCCGACTTCGTCGTAGTGGGCGGCGTTGACCATCGGCTGGGTGACGTCGAAGCGCTCGAGGCCCTCGACGTCGCTGGTCCACAGCGCCTTCGTCAACTGCCAGGCGGCCATCGAACTCGCCCCGAGGTAGTGGACTTTCCCCTCGCGAACGAGTTCGGTGAGGACGGCCAAAGTCTCCCGAATGGGGGTATCCTCGTCCCAGCGGTGAATGTAATAGAGGTCGAGGTAGTCGGTGCCGAGACGCTCGAGGGAGCCCTCGATCTGTCGGCGGATGTGTTTGCGTCCCAGGCCGGAGTCGTTGGGCCGTGGCTCTCCCCAGCCGTCGAACGGGAAGTAGACCTTCGAGGCGAGCACGACGTCCTCCCGGTCGTGGTCCTCGAGCCACTCGCCGATCCACTCCTCGCTCGTGCCGTCGGGGTCGCCGTAGACGTTGGCGGTGTCGATGAAGTTGATCCCGTGATCCCAACAGGCGTCGAGCAGTTCGTGGGCCTCCTCGCGGTCGGTTTCGACCACGTCACCCATCTGTTTGCCAAAGCGCCAGGTGCCATAACAGAGTCTCGAGACGGTCGTCCCCGTGTTGCCGAGGGTGGTGTACTCCATGTCCTCGACGACGAACGGCGAACACAAAAACCGGTGGGGATGCGGCGAGCCAAGTAGCCTTCGTCGGCGATATTGTCACCAGGCGTCTCGGATTTGTTTTTCGGCGTCGGCCATGGCTTGCGCGACGTCCCTGCCGCCGTTCAGGACGTTGCGCCATTCGGTCTCGACGGGCTCCCAGATGTTCTGGAACTCAGGGGCGGTTGGCATCGGTGTTCCCTGTTCGAGGGCTATCGAAAATGCCTGCGTGCTCTGGGGGAGGTCTCGACGAGCGGTGCCATCGAGCCCGAACGCTTCGTGAACCGGTATGAACTCCTGTTCGAGGGCGAGTTCCCGAAGCACGTCGACGTCTGTCGTGAACCATTCGGCAAAGGCTAGGGCGGCTGCTTCCTGATTGGGGTCCTGACCCATGGCAGCGGTGAAATAGAATAATTGCAGGCCGGTAAACGGACTGGGGGTGATCCCTTGGGCGTCAGGCAACGGAATAACGTCGACCTCGAGCCCGTTATTCTCGAAGTTGCCGAGGTTCCATGGACCGGTCACATAGAACGGCGACTGCCCCTGAAAAAATGTTTCCTGCTGTACCTGGAAATCGGGGTCCTGTGGCATGTACTCCCAGACGTTGTCGACGATGTACTCGAAGCCGGCGACGGTTCCCTCGTCGGTGAGGGTGAGTTCGCCGCTGTCCTCGTCATAGTACCCGGGCCCGAAGCCGTGAGGCATCGCGCTCACGTGGTAGGCGTCCTGTGGCCAACAGAACCCGTAGACGTTGTTTGCTGGGTCGTGGTGGTTGGCGGCGATCTCGAGGACCTCTTCGAACGTTTCGGGAAGCGTCGCGACGTACTCGCGGTTGCACGCGAGCGCAACGGTTTCACCGGCAAACGGCAGGCCGACGACGTCGCCGTCGTACGTGACCACGTCGGCGCTATTGCCGAAGTGCGCCGTGGGATCGATGGTGAGATTCCCACCCTGGTCGCTCAGGAAGCCGTTTTCATGATAGTTACCGATCCAGTCGTGTGCCCAGATGAAGAGCTCTGGACCGTCCCCAGCCGGAATCGCCGACTGGGTCCGATCCTCGAGGTCGCCCACCTCCTCGGCCGTTATCGTGGCGTCATACTCCGTGTTGAACGTCTCGAGGATCGAGTCGAATTGGTCTGACTCGCCAGCTGTGAACGTATGCCAGAGTTCGGCTCCGCCATCGACCTCATCCCTGCGGTCTTGATCGTCGTGTTCTTCCTGTTCGCCATTTTCGTCACTCACGTCCTCATCGGCTCCATTACCCACGTCGTCCTCGCCGTTGCCGTCTTCGTTGTCCTCCGTCACCGCATCGTCCTCGCCGTTACCGTCTTCGACGTCATCCTCACCGTCTCCATCGTCGACACCCTCATTTTCGTCCCCCTCTTGGTCATCGCTCGCTCCGTCATCGGCTGATTCTCCATCGTCTTCGCCCAAATCGAGTTGTTCGTCAGATCCCTCAGTACACCCCGCCAGGAGCGAAGCACCGGACCCTGCCCCCACGTATCGCAACAGCTGTCGTCGTCGCATTCGTGAACGTGACACGTGACCGATCCGACAAAAATCCGTTGTTCCCGGCGTCGACGCCCTACTCGAGGTGTCGCCAGACGGCTCCCGACATCTCGCCAACGGTCCACGTCCCGTCGTCTCGAGTGACGTCGCCGCCGGCGAACAGACACTCGGTGTCCGAACCGGGGAAGGGCACCCTGAGGGTGTCCTCGCCGCGATTGATCGCGACGGTGAGCGTCTCCGTTTCGTCAGTTGCCTCGGCGGCCACCGACCCGTCCTCGAGGGTACGCTGATAGACGACCCCGTCACCGTCACACAGGTCGTACCGGAATCGACGGTAGCCGCGTCTGAGTGCTGGCTCCTCGTGGCGAAGCGAAATCAGGTCCGCGACGTAGGCCCGCAGTTTGCGGTTTTGTTCGGCCTCATCCCACACCATCGTTCGGCGACAGTCCGGATCGTGTCCGCCGGTCATGCCGATCTCGTCGCCGTAGTACACACACGGCGTGCCAGGCGAGGTCAACTGGAGGAGGAAGGCGAGTCTGAGTCGATCCTCGTCGCCATCACATCGGTGGCGCATCCGCGGGGTGTCGTGGCTGCTCAACAGGTTGAACAGCACCTCGGTCACCTGTTCTGGATACCGGAACTGGAATTTGGTCTGCTTTTCGGCGAACGTTTCCGCGTCGATGTCGTCGGTCGCGAGGAAGTCGTAGGTGGCGTAACTGAACGGGTAGTTCATCACCGAGTCGAACTGATCGCCCCGGAGCCAGGCCCGCGAGTCGTGCCAGATCTCACCGAGGATGTACGCATCCGGTTTGAGTTCTTTGACCGCCTGGCGCAGCTCCCGCCAGAACTGGTGGTCGACCTCGTTGGCCACGTCGAGTCGCCAGCCGTCGATGTCGGCGACCTCGATCCAGTGGGTCGCCACGTCGATGAAGTACGCCTTCACCTCGGGGTGCTCGGTGTTGAGTTTCGGCATGTACGGCTCGAAGGCGAAGGCGTCGTATGTCGGTCTGGGCTCGAACTCGATCGGGAACTCGTGGACGTGGAACCAGTCGGCGTATTCGGAGTCCTCGCCGTGTTCGACGACGTCCTGGAACGGCTCGAACTGACGCCCGGCGTGGTTGAACACCGCGTCGAGCATCACCCGGATGCCCCTGTCGTGGGCTTCCTCGACCAGTTCCTGCAGGTCGTCTTCGTCGCCAAACTGTGGGTCGATCCGATAGTAGTCCGTGGTGTTGTACTTGTGGTTCGACGTGGATTCGAAGACGGGCGTCAGATACAGCGCCGTAATTCCCAGGTCGTCGATGTACTCGAGATTTTCGGTGATACCCTGTAAGTCGCCACCGAAGAAGTTGTCTCGTGTCGGCGGTTCGCCCCACTCCTCGACACCCTCGGGATCGAGGTCGGCGTTCGCGTTGGCGAAGCGCTCGGGAAAGATCTGGTAGAAGACCGCGTCGTTGGCCCACTCGGGGGGCCGGTTGACGTCGACTGGGTTGAGAAACGGGTACTCGAAGAAGTGGACCGTCTCGTGGTCCCCACGTGACGGTCCCTCGGTGGACCCGTCCTCGAGCCCATACTCGGTGAGCCACAGCCGCTCTTCGGCGTCCTCGATGCGAACGGCGTAACACAGGCGTCGGTAGGGCGGTTCGACGGCCACCTGCCAGTAGTCGTGTCGTTCGTCGTGTCCGACACGGGTCATCGGCGTCAGGGTTGCGGTCTCCGCCCAGGCGTACTTATCACCCCACAGGAGCGTACAGCGCTCGACGTCGTCGCGGGCGGTCCGAATACGGACGTGGATCGTCGATTCGTCTCGTGCGTAGGCGTCGCTGCTCTTCGGGCGGTGATAGACCGCGCCTCGAGTGATGGTCATTGTGCGCATATGGGCCACCCGGATGTTAGACCTGTTGGGAGGTGGATTCGAAACGCCGTACGCGGTGACCGAGTCGTGGGACCGCCCTCGAGCGATGAACGGTGTTGTGACCGCTCCTCGAAGCTGACCGCTGACGGGCACGAAAATGGCAAGGATGGATGGGAGCCGGCCTACCCTTCGACGCCGCCGAAGGAGAGGCCGCTTTCGATGTAGCGCTGGGCGAGCAGATAGATGAAGACGATCGGCGACGCGTACAGCAACGCGAACGCCGAGAATCGGCCCCATGGTACCGTGAACTCCTCGACCATCATGAACAGGCCGATGGGGAGCGTGTAGTTCTCGGGGCGCAAGACGACCTGCGCGATGATGAACTCCATCCAGCCCACGAGGAAGATGAAGATGAAGATCGTCGCCAGCCCCGGTTTCGCCAGGGGCAGGACGATCTCCCAGGCGACGCGGAACGGGGAGGCCCCGTCCATCACCGCCGCCTCCTCGTAGGAGACCGGAATCGAGTCCATGTACGTCTTCAACAGCCACGTGTTGAACGGCACGGCCATCGCCGCGTAGTAGATCGACAGCACGAGGCGGTTGTTCGTCACACCCAGATTCGAGAAGATCGCGTACAGGGCGATCAACGCGGCGATGCCGAGGCCGCCGCCGATCTGGGTGAACAGCACGTAGCCGTACAGCAGTTTCATCCGGCCGTAGAACTCACGGCGGGAGAACGCGTACGCGGCGGGGACGATCATCGCCATGGCGATCGTCACCGTCGCGACCCCGATGAACATACTGTTGCGTAGGTAGTGGGTGAAGTTCGATGAGCCCTCCACGCCGTAGTCGGCGGTCTGCAGGAAGTACACCCGTGGCCAGGACAGGAAGAACTCGATCCCAGTGAAGGGGATCGCGATTCCGACGACGGCACCCGGGATGTACAGATCTCCGATCACCCAGATGAACGCCTCGAAGGTGACGTCGGTAGGAATCAGGCCCGCGCTCTCGGAAGAGTAAAGCGTCGCGCCCTCGCCCTGGAGTGCCATCAAGAGCACCCAGTAGACGGGGATCAACAGCACGAACACGAAGACGACCGTGGCGATCGTCGATAGCGCCCGGATGGCGACGTCTTTCGGGTCGACGACGCCGCGTTGGATCCCCTCGATCGTGTAGGCGACGTCCTTGCGGAACTCGCTTGGCTTCTCGAGGGCGGTCTTCGTGTCCCGTTTGAGTTTGCGCGTGATGCTTTCCAGGAGCGTCATTAGCCGTTCACCCCCTCGGCGAGTCGGCCTTTCCAGACGGCGAATAGCATGAATATCCCGATGAAGAAGACGGCGGTCATCATGATCGCCGCCCCGGCGCCGTAGGCGTCGTGGCTGAACGCCTCCTGATAGCCATACAGGATGATCAGTTGGTTATCGCGGCCGGGAGCACCCCGGTTGAAGACGAAGGGAATCAGGAACTGCGTGAACGAGGCCGCAGCCGTCAGGATGGCCGCGAACATGACCGGTCGCTTGATCGCGGGGATGGTCACGTTCACGAATCGATGATAGAACCCGGCCCCGTCGACCTTGGCGGCGTCGAGCAGTTCGTCCGGAACAGCCTGTAGGGCGCTCACGGTGATGATGACCATGAACGGGTACGCCAACCACATCTCGGTGATGAGGTACGTGCTGAATGCCATCCAGCGGGAGCTGAACCAGGCCTGTGGCTCCATACCGATGGTCATCAGGAACTGGTTGGCCAGTCCGAACCGGGCGGAACTGAAGATCCCGCGCCAGATGGTGATCGTGAAGATCGGGGGCAGCGCCCACGGGATGATGATGATCGAGCGGAGGTACCGCTTGCCGCGGACCTTCTCGCTGGTCATGATCATCGCGAGACCGACACCGAAGGCGACCTTGAGGGCGACGCTGCAGATGACGAACAGCCAGGTGACACCCAGTGAGTTCCAGAACCCCGGATCCGTCATGATCGCCGTGTAATTCCCGAGACCGACGAACGTTTCCTCACCGCGAAGACCGAAGAACCCGGTGACGCCACCAGGGCCGTCCTGGAACACCGTTGCGGGTTCCGCGTCGGTCAGCGACAGGTAGATCGTGAACAGGAGCGGGAAGAACATGAAAAGCGAGAAGAAAAACAGCCCCGGCAACACGAGTAAGCCGGCGCTGTTGGTCTCGATCCACTCGCGCACGTTCTCCGGTACCACCGCTCGGTAACCCTGGCGTGAGCGCGCTCCCACTGAAGAAATACTCATTGTGCGTCGGGGAAGCTAGTCCCAGCTGTCTCGGATCTCGTCTTCGGCGTCGGCCATCGCGTCGGCGACGTCCTTGCCCTCGTTCAGGACGGCGAGCCACTCGGTCTCGAGGGGCTCCCAGACGTTCCCGAACTCCGGCGCGGTCGGCATCGGCTGGCCGTTCTCGACGGCCGCGGAGTACGCCTCGAGGTTCTCCGGAATGTCCTCGACTTCGTCGTCGTCTTCGTCGTCTGCGAAGGCCAGGTGAACCGGAATGAAGCCGTGGTCTTGGGCCATCTCGGAGGCGATTGCCGTGTTCGTCGTCAACCACTCGGCGAACGCGACGGCTGCGTCCGCGCGCTCGTCGTCCTCGTCCATCTCCGCCGTGAAGTACAGCAACTGGACGCCCGTGAACGGACTCGGCGTGTGGCCGTCGGCCTCTGGAAGCGGCATCACGCCGAAGTCGATGTCGTTGTCGTCGAACGCGCCGAGGTTCCACGGCCCGGTGACGAAGAACGGCGACTGGCCCTCCATGAAGATGGACTGCTGAGCCTCGCCGTCGGGGTCCTGGGGCATGTACTCCCAGACCTCCTCTGCAATGTACTCGAAGCCAGCGATAGTGCCGTCGTCGGTGAGGGTCAGTTCCTCGGTGTCCTCGTCGTAGTAGCCGGGTCCGAAGCCGTGGGGCATCGCGCTCACGTGGTAGGCGTCCTGTGGCCAACAGAACCCGAAGACGTTGCCGGCGGGATCGTGGTGCTCGGCGGCGATCTCGAGGACATCGTCGAAGGTTTCGGGTGCCTCGTCGACGTATTCGCGGTTGTAGACGAGTGCAACGGTCTCTGCGGCCCAGGGGAGGCCGTGAACCTCGCCCTGGAAGACCCCGGATTCGGCGTTCTCCCCGAAGTACTCCTCGGGGTCGATGTTGAGGTTGTCGCTCTGGTCGCTCAGGAAGCCGTTCTGATGGTAGTCCCCGATCCAGTCGTGGGCCCAGAGGAACAGCTCGGGGCCGTCGCCGGCCGGAATAGCGGCCGTCGTCTGGTCCTCGAGTTCACTCACTTCGTCGGCGGTGAGCGTTGGATCGAACTCGTTGAATTCGTCAACGAACCGCTCCATTGCGTCGAGTTCGGCGTCGGACAGTGAGTGCCACAGTTCGGCTTCGCCATCGACGCCGTCTTGGGGTGTGACGGTCTCCCAGTCCTCGTCTTCTTCGAAGTCACCGTCGTCATCGTCGTCGGCACCGTTCCCGGTGTCGTCACCGTTCCCGTCGTCGTCGGGTTCTTCCGTGCTGATACATCCTGCGAGCGCGCCAGCCGCTGACGCACCTGCGAGGTACTTTACCAACGTTCTCCTATCCATTGCCATGGTGAATACATGATGAATTATGACTTCACCTATTTAGTCTTTTGGATGTGGGTGTTGCTCGTTCACATGGATCGTCACTCGAGCGTCAACGAGCGAGTGGTCGTCTCGAGGTCCCAGACGGTCTCTCCTGTCGTTATCGCGACGACGCGGTAGCGGTCGCTGTCGTCGCTCGGCTCGAGGCCTGTCTCGAACTGTCCATCGTCGGGGCGAAGTGACCGCACACCCTCTGGCCCCTGAACGAGCACCCGGTCGGCGTCGGTCCGCCCCGACAGGTGGCCGTCCTCGAGGGTGACCTCGAGGGTGTGGTCGGGTCCCTCAGCCCCTGCATTGACCGTTCCGAAGAACTCGGCAACCACCTTCGGGGTTTCGACCGGTCGACCGCGATCGATCGAGTGAGCGAGGCGGACGTACTGGGCGCACGTCCAGGCCAGGGGCGTGGCGGCGGCGGTTCCCTCGCCGAACGTCCACCCGAACGCGCTCGAGTCCTCGCGATCCCAGAGCTGTTCGGGGAGCATCCGTCCGCTGTTGGCCACGCTGGTGAGCATCGATAAGAGTGCTTCCGGCTCGTGGGCTGGGTCGGTTTCCGCAGCCAGGAGTTCGTACTCGCCGCGTTCGCCCGAGAAGATCGGCCAGAGTCGGCCCTTCCCCTCGTGGGTGAGCGACCACGGCGCGCCGAGCCCGTCCGGGTTCTCTTCGGTCTGCTCGCCGTAGCCATCACCGTTGTACCGGTACCAGGCCGGGCCGTTGGGCGTTTCGACCCTGATCGTGGCATCGACCTCCGCGAGGGAGTTGCGCACCACCGGATCGTCCCAGGGCTTGATGCCGAGGCGCACGAGCTCGAGGAATCCGGCGTCGATAATCGCCCGTTCGTCGAGCGTTGGGCCGCCATTGGCGAGCGTTCGCTCGCTCGCCTCGTCGGGACGGCCGTCGTCGGTCACGCGGACGTAGTAGGGGGTCGTCGTATGGTCGCCGCAGCCGGTGGTCGTGGCACACCACTCCTCGACGCCGCGGGCCCAGTCGTCGGCGATGGCGAGATAGCGGACGGCGTCCTCGGATTCACCCACCCGCTGGGCGAACCAGGCTGCACACACGAGGCCGGCGATCTCCGCGGCAATCGTACTCGGGGCGTAGCCGGCCTCCTCCTCCCAGCGTTCCTGCTCGCTGTCTGGACCGCTGTGCAGGATGTACTCGGCGATCGAGCGAATCTCCTCGTAATCGTAGGCCGCCCCTGCGAGGCCGTAGTCGTGGCGGACGGCCAGCTGGTGGGCCATCACGAGCGGGTACGCGATGTTGTCCAGTTGTTCGCCACCCCACCGCGTCCGCCCCTCGAGGAAGGTGTTCTGTGGGAGAAAGCCGTCGTCGTCGAGCTGGGTGGTGAAGAGGTACTCGGTGGCCTCGATGGCGCTCTCGCGGTCGCCCATCGCGTCGAAGGCCGTCATCACCTGATAGAGGTCGCGCGACCAGACGAAGTTGTAGCCGTAATCCTGGGCGTCGACCGCCTCGACGCCCGTCCCCCACGGGACAGACGGGCTCGCCAGGCCCGCCCCCGCGTAGGTCTTGTCCTCGACGGCCTTGATCACCATCGCGGCGTAGTTGTACTGGAGGCGACGCCCGTCGTCGTCGGCGACACATTCGGGGTACTTCAGGCCCGCGAGGTACTCGCGCCAGGAATCAACGTAGGATTCGTGAGCAGCCCCGAAACCGCGCTCCAGACTCTCCCGCGCCACCCTGTGTGCGCGCTCGGTGTTGCCTGCCGTCGCGAAGCCGAGGGCGAGGGTCGTCTCGAGGGCGTCGACCGCCTGCCCAACCCGCGCACCGACTGACACGACGCCCTCGGCGAGGTCGGTGCCGGCGGCGTCGCCGACGATCGGCTCGCGTCCGTTTTCGCCACCTTCGGCGACGGCGGCCCAGTCGAACCCATCCCTGGCCTCGAGAGCCATGGCGACGCGGTAGGGCTCGCCGTCGTCATCACGGATCACCGGGTCACCACCGCCGGTGTCGGTGGCGACGAGGCCGTAGCCGACTCCCGATGGCCGGTCGATCCGTTTGGCTCGCGTGTGCCCGGCCCGACTCGAGGGCGTGGGGTGGCCGACGACGTAGACGTCGTAGCTGTCAGCTGCGTCGAACGTGAGGTGGACGAGCAACGACTCGCCTGCGGGATCCGTGACCGGTTCCGCGACGAGCGTCCACTCGTGGTCGGGTTCGGTCTCCTCGAATCGGAGTTCGTGGGCAAGTGCGTCCTCCGCGGTCGGGCGAACGGATCGCTCGAGGCTGTCCGTGACCCGCTGGTCGGGGCGGCTGGTTCGACGCACGTACTCTTCACCGTCGGTGACGACGAACGAGAGCGTTCGCATGTTGAGGACGTCAACCCGTGGGAACCGGGGTTCAGTGATCGCGCCCTCGCTCAACGTGAACCAGACACGGGAGGGATCGTCCGCACGGTAGTCACAGACGGTGCCGAGGCCGTACGTCTCGCCGGTCGCCCAGCTGACAGCGGGAAACCGGTCCGGTTCGCGGTGTGGTGTTGGTGTGGTCATGGGAAGTCAGCGGCGGCATCCGCCAGCGAACGAGTGCGGTCGGTCAATCGATGACCACCCGGTGTGCATTTGGAGCGCCGCCTGCGTGATGGTGCGTGTCGGGTTGGCACGGATAAAAGTACTACGAAATAGTGCATCACTCGTTCGAAATCGAGGAAAAGAATTATATGTGCGATTCTCCCACACCTAGCAAATGGCGAGTTTGCAAGTAACGGGGCTCCGCAAGGAGTTCGACCGAGGCGAGATCGTCGCCGTCGACGACGTCGACCTCGAGGTCCAGGACGGCGAGTTCGTAACTGTGGTCGGACCATCCGGCTGTGGGAAGACGACCACGCTCCGCATGATCGCTGGACTGGAAAAGCCCACCGATGGCTCGATCTACCTCGACGGCAAGGACATCACGAGTCAGAGCGCCCGCGAGCGCGACATCGCGATGGTGTTCCAGAATTACGCGCTCTACCCGCACAAGACGGTCTACCAGAACATGGCCTTCGGCCTCCGGATGAGCACGGACCTCACGAAAAGCGAACGCGAGGAGAAGGTCCAGTGGGCTGCCGAAATGATGGACATCGAGGAGTTACTCGAGGACAAACCGGACGAACTCTCCGGCGGACAGAAACAGCGTGTCGCCCTCGGACGGGCAATCGTGCGCGAACCGAAACTCTTCCTGTTCGACGAACCGCTCAGCAACCTCGACGCGAAACTCCGGACGACGATGCGGGCGGAGATCCAGCGGCTGCAGGACGAACTGGGCATCACCTCCGTCTACGTCACTCACGACCAGGAGGAGGCGATGACGATGGGCGACAAGATCGTCATCCTGCGTGACGGGGAGTTACAGCAGATCGGTGCACCGACGTCGGTTTACGACAAGCCAGCGAACGCGTTCGTCGGCGGCTTCGTCGGGTCCCCGTCGATGAATTTCCTGGATGTTTACGCCCGGACCTCCGGTGACTCCCTGGTCCTGACCGACGACGAGAGCTTCCGATACGCCCTCTCACCCGAATACGCCGCGGACGTAAACGTCCAGGACGGCCAGCGGGTCCAGATGGGCGTTCGCCCCGAGGACATCTACACCGCCGACCCCGGCGAGGATGGTGTCGAAACCACTGTCGACGTGCTCGAACCGGTCGGCAGCGACAACTACCTCTACCTCTCGATTCGAGACGAGTTCATCGCTCGCGTCAACGCCGACGTCAAACCCACGGTCGGCGAACGGATCGAGATCACCTTCGACGAGTCGAAGATCAGACTCTTCGACCCGGAAACCGGGGAATCGCTGTTGCATCACGCCGTCGAGGAAGAACCCCCAGCACCCGAAGCGTAGTCGGGACACCCGACGCTCGCCATCTCTTCAGCGCCCCGTCTATCACACGCCCCTTCGACGTGAGTCCCTCGAGTGTGGACGTTGCTATAGTAGCCAGTGAACGTCATTGCACACCCTATCGCCTGACTGCGTCGCGATAGGCGTGTCAATCGTTTCACTGGCTACCATAGACGGTGGCCACTATGGGGCAGGCCGGGAACCCGAGTCAATCGTCCGCGGGGCTCGGGACCTCGAGGCCCGCCAGTTCACCAGCCTCGTGTAGCTGTGCGACGGTCGCGAGGCGCAGGGCGTGCGGCCAGCCAAGTGGCGTCGCGCTGTCGGGCGTGCCGTCGTCGAACACCTGTTCGGGGAGGTAACCGGACTCGAGACAGAGGCTGCCGCCGGGACACAGTTCCGCGAGCAGCGATCGGGCTGTCGCGTAGTAGTCGTCGTCCTCGAGGACGGAAGCTGCGGTGGCAGCGGCGTTTGCGCCCCAGGCTGTCGACACCGTCCAGATCTTTTCGGCGGTCTGTTCGCGGGTCCGCCAGTCGTCACCCTCGAACCGAATCAGGCCAGCGACGGCCTCCGTCTCCCGGAACAGCCCCTCGAGAGTGGTGTCGATGTGGTTGCGGAGGCGTTCACGACGGGTGTCGTCGATCGTCCCGATGGCGTCGTAGGCCTCGTGGGCGTCGACCAGCGCGAAGGTGCTCGAGTCGAGTCGGTCATCGAGCACGCCTCCGTGTCGGCGAAGCGCGTAGCTGCCACCGTCCTCGTTCCAGAGGGTATCGAGAGCGTCGTACACGGTATCGGCCCGCTCGCTGGCGTGTCCCTGGAGGGCGTCGTCGACTGGTGCGTTCGCGACGCTGGCGTAGGCGTGAAGAAACGTGGCTGTGGTGTGGGTGAATTGACCGGCCATGTTCTCCCAGGCGTTCTGACAGGGGATAGCCAGCCCCTCGTCGGTCAGGGTTTCATCGAGTCCCTCGATCCCGCGCTCGATGACTGGCTCGACCGCAGCTGCACGTTCGTCGCCGGTGGTCGCGTAGGCAGCCAGAAACGACAGGACGCTCGCGCTTTGATCCGCCTGATAGTCGACGCCGTCGCCACCGATCCGATCGTTGGCCCACCCGGGTGCGAGCGTGCCGTCGTCGGGCCACACCCGGTGTGGCCACGTGCCGTCCTCGAGTTGGGTGTCTGCGTAAAAGGCCGCGCTGTGTTCGTGGGTCGTCTCGAGGTCGAGCCCCAGGGGGCCCTCACTCTCGAGCAGGAAGCGCGCAATCTCGGCGTCGTCTCGGAACCAGGTGTAGCCGTATCCGCCCGAGTACTCGAAGTGGGGGTCGAAGTCTGGGCCAGCGATTCGGCTGCCCCGCTCGCTCGAGAGCACCTCGAGCACTCGCAGGTCGTCGACTGCCGTTTCCATGGCGTCGGTTTTCGGCCGGGTCGGCACGCTTCGGGCCGCGGCCCGAACCGCTGGCGCCGTCCCCAGGGTTCGGGTTCGCTCGGCGACGGCCTCGACGGTTGCCGACGAGTCGGGACGTCGAGTGAGGCGTGAACAGACGGTCGCTCCCTCGTCCTCGAGGGGAACGAACCCCAGGACGTAGCCACCGAGCCGTCCGTCCTCGTACTGGCCGGTCTCGTCGCCGTTGGGGTAGACGGCCGGTTTCTCGTCGAGAACGTCCGGGAGTCGTTCGGGAAGTTGGCCGGCCACCTGCTCGAAGGTGGGCGCACTCGCCAGGAAGTCGTGTTCGTCGCGGTGGTAGACCTCGACGACGCCGTGGTCGTCGTGAACGAGTTGTCCGATTCGATCTTCCCGCCCGCCGGGCGCGAACGCGACGAACGACACCAGCGCGTCGACGTCGCCCTCGAGCACCGAGACGTGGGTGACGTGGTCGGCCTCGAGGCTGAGATCGAGTCGCTCGAGCTCGAATCCAGGGCCGGAGACGGTCGTTTCGACCAGGGCCGTGTCACCGACGTAACGCTGGTTCGTGGTCCGGCAGTTATCGAACCAGTGGAGGTCGTCGTCGATCCGGACGCCAAATCGAGAGCGATCGATGCCGTAGATTCCGGTGAGTGGATACGAGAAGTCCCGGAGACGGCCGTCACGGCCGACGTGTACCGTTCGGCCCGCAAGTCCTGAAAAGTACCCCTCCGTTGTCCGGCGTTCCCCTGGGAATCTGGTAGAGGCGCCCAGATTTCGTTTGAAATCATCTAACGCGGCGCGCAACGTCATTGCTCTGTACCAGGGTCGGGGGGTACAAAAATTTGTTGTAAAAATAGTTCACGGTTGCTCAGCGTATGGGCGATCAGTGCTGCCGATCAACCGTGCCCTCGCTGAGTTGTGGGGGGCTGGAAACCGGTGGACCGGTCCCGGGAACACCAGTTTCGCAGTCGAGCGCGTCACGCGCACTCAGGCGGGAAGCCCACGGGTTCAGTTCTGGGTCGATGACAGGGCAGAACACTCTTTGCACCCGAACAGCCTATGAGAACTATGGACGATGCGACGCTCGCGGATCAGCTCCGGCAGTTGGGGCTGTCGGAGAAAGAAGTCGACACCTATCTCACCATTCTGGAACACGGTGAAGCGAAGGCAAGTACGGTCGCGGAGGACGCTGGCGTCTCCAAGCGGTACGTCTACAGCGTCAGTGAAAAGCTCGACGACCGCGGCTTCGTCGACGTCATCGACCACGTCGTTCCGACCACGATTCGGGCGAACCCCCCGGACGAGGTCGTCGCCGCCCTCACAAGCGATCTCGAGTCCCTCGAGCCCGAACTCACCACCCGCTACGGTAACGTCAGCGAGCAGGAGCGGGAGTTCGAGGTCATCAAGACCCGAACGACGATTCTCAAGCGCATACGGGGGCTCCTCGAGCGTGCCGAAGAGGAGGTGACGCTCTCGATTCCGGCCACGCTACTCGAGGAGTTCGAGGACGAACTTCGGGCGACCGTCGACCGGGGCGTGCTGGTCATCCTGCTCGTCACTGGGGACGACGCTATCCCTGAATCCCGCTTCGAGGGGGCCGCCAGCGTCGTCCGCCGCTGGGGGGAGAACGCGCCGATGATCGTCACCGCCGACCGCCACCTCGGGCTGTTCGCCCCCAACGAGATGTTGATCCGCTCGAACGCGGGGGCCCAGGGAATCGCACTCTCCCAGGCCCAACTGGTCCCCATCATCGTCGGATCGTTCTTCGGGAACTACTGGCCCATGGCCGAACAGGTGTACGTCACCGACCCTGCGCCACTTCCCCAGACTTACAGCGACTTCCGACACGCCGTGCTCCAGTCGACGCTCCACCTCGAGGCCGGAGACGAGGTCGCCATCAGTGCCGAAGTGCGCCCCGTCCGCACGGACGATTACGCAACCGTCGTGGGCCAGCTCGTCGGGGTCAGACAGAGCTTACTCCAGCCAACTCGAGACACCTTTGCCGTCGAAAACGCCCTGATCGTCGAACTGGATGGCGGACCCGAAAGCGATGCGGGCGAGGAGATCGTGACCCTCGGTGGCGAGGGCGCGTTCGTCGAGGATTACGAGACCCGATCGGTAACGCTCGAACCGCTCGAGTAGTGTCAGACTCGTTGTAGTACGGTTCTATGCTCGCCTTACCAGTTGTTGGCAATGTGGGTGATGTTATTCAATTCGAGAGGGTCGAAGGCGGAACCTCTTTCAGACGCTGAACTTCAGGTAAAAATCCTTCCGAATCATCTCACTGAATGCTGATAAAGTAGATCACATTGCCAACAACTGTTGCGAGCGTGCATCTGGGGGCTCGCGTACGCCCATCGATCAGCGATCCTCGCTCGAGGATTCCATGACCGCTTGCGACGACCGATCGGAGAGATCCACGAGCGCCGCGAACACCACGCCGAGGACGATCCCGAAGAGGAGGTGACCGACCAGTATCTCGGCGGCGAAGCCGGGGAAGTCGGCTGCGCCGCTGGGACCGGCAGCACCCGCAAGTACGGGAAGCACGATCACCGGTAAGAGTGCCCAGATCGTGAGTCCGTAGACGAAGCCGGCGGCGACGAGACGGGCACCGTCGCCAGTCCTGGCGAGCGCTTCCGTTTCGACATCAGTTCGCACCACGCCCAGGACCGGGGCTCGGGTGATCAGGAACCCAAACAGGAGGCCGAGCGCCGCTCCGTGGATGGCCTGCAGAACCCACCCGGTCAGTCCCGTTTGCTCGAGTCCGTAGACGGCGGGGAGTGTATCCGCGATGACCTCGGGGTCGACGAACCAGACGATTGCCCCGAACGCGAGCGCCCCGAGTGTACCGCCGCCAACGCCGGCGATCGACCAGCCCGTGGGGCCGTCGAGCCCGATCGCGGTCGGGGACTCCGTATCCTCGCTCATGATCTCCCGTCCAACGGCACAGGGGATAGTCGGGTGGCTGGCACGTGCTGGCCAGGCTATTTTCGGTGGGCGTGTCTCTCGAGAACTGGTCGGGGGTGCGGTGTACACCCGCTCTCGGTGTCGGTTCTTGAGGGCAGGCAACTACGCGCCCATCTCCCAGAAACATAGTACCCACTGCACGTCATTGTACACACCCTCACGATACTATGGCTCAGAATCGGTGCCAAATCGATTCTGAGCCGACTCGCTGTGAGGGTGTGGAACCCGTTTCAATTGGTACTATAGGCTCAATTCGGGTTCTTTCGGCTCACGTCCGAGCCACAGATCTGACACCGATCGACGGTCTCGTCGTACTCTCGACCACAGCCTTGACACTGGTAGATCCACTCGCGTTCCTCTTCGATGCCGTCGCGAGCGATCGGCTCGACCGTCACGTTTAGCCGCTCGGCGACGTTCTGCATCGCGTAGTCGTCGGTGACGAGCGTCCCATCGAGTTCGAACGCCGCGGCCACCAGCCGCACGTCCGTATCCGAGAGAACCTCGAGGTCGCCGGCCTCCTTGGCCGCCCGGCGCACCGTCTCCGTCGTATCCGGTTCGGGGATGTGGATGTGCATCCCCGACCCCTCCTCGGCGTCGTATCGGTAGACGCTCTCGCCCTCGAGTTCCTCACGGACGAGCGGGATCGTCGCTTTCTGTGCTGTCGTGTGAAAATCGTGAATAAAGGCCGACGAATCGAGAACGTACATGCGGTTAGCGTTTGACGACGATGTAGTCTTTGACCGCCTGCACGCGGCTGACAGGAATCAAGAACCGTCCAGTGTCGTCGGTCTCGAGGTCGACCGACCTGGAACCGAGTTCCTCGTCCGGATTGACGACCAGATCGTGGAGTTTGCCCGAGTTGAGGTCCATCGTGATGTTGTAGAGCATGCCAAGTTCCGTCCCGTCCGAGCCCATGACGGACTTCCCCGAGAGGTTTTCGGCGAGTATTTCACCCATGTCAGACCGTTCTGACTAATCGCTATTAAAAACACGGGGGTGTGGCTGACGGCCGTCAGACGTTTGCCACCACTCTCGAGGCCAGTCTCGAGCCGTCGGTCCCCGCAACCACGTGCTGTCTGACACGGCACCTTGCCCCTTGCTCTCGGGCAGTTCGGCCGTGACGATGGGTTTAACTATCGCGCAGGGGACGATACTGGTAAGACCTTCTCGGGTGGCTCATCATGTCGGACACACATTCGGATACACACGATCCAGCGGCTCTCAGGACCCCCATCGTCGCCGTTCTCGGCCACGTCGATCACGGCAAGACCAGTCTGCTCGATAAGATCCGCGGCTCCGCGGTCATCGAGGGCGAGGCGGGGGCGATCACCCAGCACATCGGGGCGACAGCCGTCCCCCTCGACGTCGTCTCCTCGATCGCCGGCGAACTCGTCGACCCGGACGACTTCGATCTCCCCGGCCTACTCTTCATCGACACACCCGGTCACCACTCCTTTACCACCTTACGCTCTCGTGGTGGGGCGCTCGCGGACATCGCCATCCTGGTCGTCGACGTCAACGACGGCTTCCAGCCCCAGACGCTCGAGGCCCTGGACATTCTCAAACGCTCACAGACGCCGTTCATCGTCGCCGCGAACAAGATCGATACGGTGCCCGGCTGGAACCCGCAGGCGGACCTCCCCGTCACCCAGACTTACGAGTCACAGTCGGATCGCGTGCGCCAACGGCTGGACGAGAACCTGTACGAAATCATCGGGAACCTCTCGGACCAGGGGTTCTCCGCGGACCTCTACTGGCGCGTCCAGAACTTCCAGCGCAACGTCGGCGTCGTCCCCGTCTCCGCGCTGACCGGCGAGGGCGTTCCCGACCTGCTGGCCGTGATGATGGGGCTCTCCCAGCGGTACATGAAGGAGGCCATGGAGATCGACGTCACGGGCCCCGGCGTCGGCACCGTCCTCGAGGTCAAAGAGGAGAAGGGCTTCGGGACGACGATCGACACGGTCCTCTACGACGGAACGATCAAGAGCGACGACACGATCGTCGTCGGCGGCCTCAACGAACCGATCGTCACCGACGTCAGGGCGTTGCTGCAGCCCCGGCCCCTCGCCGAAATCCGTACCGAGAGCCGCTTCGAGGACGTCGGCCAGGTCGACGCAGCTGCCGGGATCAAAGTCGCCGCACCTGACCTCGAGGACGCCATGGCGGGTGCCCCGGTTCGCGTCGTGCGAAACCGCGATCTCGACGAGGTCATCGCCGAAGTGCAGGCGGAACTCGCCGATATCGCCGTCGACACGGCCGAACAGGGTGTCGTCGTCAAAGCCGACACGCTGGGTAGCCTCGAGGCGATGGCCGACGCCCTCGGCGAGGCCGAGATCCCGATCGTCCGTGCGGAGGTTGGCGACGTGGCCCCGCGGGACATTTCCGTCGCCTCGACCGCCGAGGATCCGAAACAGGAGGCGGTACTCGGCTTCGCCGTCGACGTCCTGGCCAACGCCGAACGACAGGCCGAAATCGACGACGTGGAACTATTCACCGACGACGTTATCTATCAGTTGATCGAGGAGTACACCGACCACGTCGAGGCAATCGAACGGGCCCAGCAGGACACGATCCTCGACAACATCACTCGTCCTTCCCGGTTTCGCGTCCTCGAGGATCACGTTTTCCGACAGAGCGATCCAGCAGTTGTCGGCGTCGAGATCTACTCCGGGACCCTCCAGAACAACAGTTACGTCGTGACCTGGGAGGCCAACGAACCGGTCCGCGTGGGCCAGGTCAAAGGCATTCAGGAACAGGGCGACGACGTGGACGAAGCACGCGCCGGCGAACGGGTGTCAGTCGCCATCGACGGCCCGACGATCGGTCGGCAGGTCAAAGAGGGTGACCTCCTCTGGACGGATCTCCCGGAGAAACACGCCAAGATCCTCGAGCAGGAATTGACCGAGGAGATCCCGGCGGACGAGCTCGAGGCGCTGAACATGTACCTCGAGAAACACCGTAAGCGCGACCCGTTCTGGGGCAAATAACTGACCAATTCAAGGCACTCGTTCCAGCGCGACGGTTGACCCACTCGGTCCGCGTTTCCCAACCCAGTATTCGTCCTTTCTCGACGTCGCGGCCGGGACAAAACGCCTTCGTCGCCGAACGAACCAGCGCCGGTGCTCGAAACATTGAGGTTGATGCTCACAACTGTGGCACTCTATGGCTGGATTTGACTCCGTGTCGACCGACGAAGAGACGCCGCTGTTTGCCACTCTCGCACCCGATCCAATTCCCCTGATATTCTCGATATCAGACCTGTGGCCATGTTCGGTCGCTACGGATGAACACGACAACGGTTTTAATATTTTTCGACCTACATTACTCATATGTGAACATTTTAGTGACCTAGCTTCTAGTTCCAACCGTTGCCCATGTCCAACGACCGGCGAGATCGACAGTATCTCAGCGGAGAAGACAAACGACCTGCTTCGCATCGACAATCGGACTCACCGTCTCGGCCACCCTGTGGATGTGGTCGAGACCACGGCGGATTCAGCCGCCGACAGGTGCTCGGAACTGCCGCGGCTGCGGTCGCCGCAAGCGCCTTCTCGCTCCCTGCAGCAGCCAACGAGGAGGATACGTTCACCATCGTCCACGACCTCCACTCACACAGCGATATCGGCAACCCTGAGGAACCGAATATTGCCCGCTATCAGACACTGGTACAGGAACAGCTCGCGGGCCGTGAGGACGTGCTATTCATGGGAAGTGGCGACGAACTCGGTTCCTCGCTGATTTCGTTCTTCACCGGCGGCGACCACAAAGTCGAGTTCATGAACGACATGAATCTCACCGGCGTCGGCATCGGCAATCACGACTTCGATTACGGGCTGGATGTCGCCCTCGAGAACTTCGACAACAGCGAGTTCCCGTGGATCACATCCAACCTCAAAACCCCGGATGGCGAGCAACTACCAAACACTGAGGAGTACATCATTGAGGAGGTTGGTGACACCCGAATCGGTGTATTCAACGTCGTGCTCCGTGGCTTCCACAGCATTACTGATTATCCCGACGACTACATTCAGGAGGACCCCATCGACGTCGCCGAAGAGATGACCACTATGCTCCGCGAGGAGCAAGACTGTGACGTCGTCATCTGTGCTTCACACGTCAGGCACGAGAACCACTACGAGATGGCCGAGGAAGTTGACGGTCTTGACGCCATTTTCGGCTCGCACTCCCACGTCACCTTCGACGAGGCCGATGAACACCACGGAACCACGATCAGTGAAATCGGCTACGCCTACCACCACCTCGGCGTGATGACGCTCAATTCGAGCGGTGACCTCGTCGAGTGGCAGCGTATCGACCTCGTCGACGAGGAGGGCGATCCGGTCGACATCGAACCCGACCCCGATTTCAAAGAGCGCATTGAAACACTCAATGCCGAAATTGACGACGAGGTTTCACAGGTCGTTGGCGAGACGGCGCTCGAACTCAGCGCGAGCGGTGCCGTCAACTACGCCGAAGAGAGCACGATGGGGAATCTCATCACCAACGCCATGATGGACTTCTACGAGGAGGCTGACGTTGCCTTCCAGAACGCGGGCGGGATCCGTACGAATGACACCTACGGCCCGGGCGAGTTGACCCTCGAGGATATTCTGGAAATCAACCCGTTCGACAACGAAATTATTCTCTTCGAAGCAACTGGTGCCGATATTCGGTCAGCACTTGGTGCCACTGGTGTCGTCGAGGGCGACGACGCAGATAGCCGAATCGAGCACCTCGGCAATGAGGCTCCGTTCGGCGCTCAGCAGGGCCAGCAGGTGGCTGGCATTCAATACGAGTGGAGCGGTCACGACGGTCCCGAAGTTCACAACGTTTTCATCGACGGCGACCCCCTCGATGAAGAGGAAACGTACACCGTTGCAACGACGGATTTCATCAAGGATATCGCAAGCGGGTACGAGGCGTTCCACGAGATTTCCGACGACGAAGTCATCGCCGAATCGGGAACGGAATACGGGCCCGCTGTCGGCGAGTATATCAGCGACCAAGGCGTCGTCGAGCCCGCACTCGAGAACCGGATTATCCGTGTCGACGAGATCGTCGGTGAAGCACTCGACGTCGTTGAGGAGGGTGAAGAGATTGTCGTCACGACGCCCCATCCCGGTGAAGCCGCCGAAGCAATCACCGACGACTTCCGCCTCATCGCCCGCACGGGCGACGAACTCGAGGCGAGCGAGGTCATCGATCACGAGGACGAACTCGAGGTTCGGTTCGATGCCGATGGCTTCCACTCCTTGGCTGCACTCGACGACCCACACCTGCGCGTGTTCGGCGGGTTCGATCCTAACGATGACTATTACGACTACGAAGACGAGGATGGACAACAGCGGGAACTCCCCGTATCGGCCGCATACGATGCGTTCAAACTTCGTTCGACAGTTGAGCAGGCGGATGTCGACGCGCTGGTCGCTGATGGTGAGGACGACGAGGATGACGAGGACGACGATGAGCCTACGGATGAGGATGAAAGCGACGACGACCATACGGATGATGATGACGATGCGCCAGAGACGGACACAGACGACGCCGGGGATCAGGACGACCTAGACGACGGCTCCCCCGGATTCGGCCCACTCGCCGCACTCGCGGGTGCCGGTGGCGCAGCCTACTTGTACTCACAGCGAGTCGGTGACGGGGAGGACGAGGCCTAATTCGTCGTCTCTGGAATCCACGCCGAGTGCCACAGGGCCGTCCGGAAATTGCTGATTACCGTCGTGGCAACCCTCTCGAATTACCCGCGCTCGAGGGGTCCACCGACCCGTCAGTTGGCTCGAACGGTCACTGTGACACAATCTAACACGAAGCAAACCCTTTTTTATGTCCCCTCCCATAGCGGAGGTACTGATTGTTTATGAACGGAAACACGCCGTATGCGGGGCTACCGGGGGTCACACAGGCCGGACAGCGGGCCACGGCGGACGTGCCGGAACTCTCACTCGAGCAAAAGCGGACGCTCCAACGCAACGTCGCCCAGATCGCGACGCGAACCCGTGAGTTCCTGCCCAACGAGTACGTTGTCGACTCGAACGTCGCCGACGGCGTCGGGGGACCACAGGCACTCGTGGCGGTCCAGCCACCGGTGGGCCATCCCGTGAGCGCCGGGTTCACGCCGGACGTAGAGGCCGCGCCCGAAGACGTCATCACGCGTGATGACCGCAACGAGGTCGCCCGCGGGTTGGCTGCCAGCGCCGTCTTGCAGGTCAAACAGGCGATCGACGACAACGTCACGCCGACCGCGCGCTGATCGTTTCACCGGGCGGTACGGGCACTCATACGGTTTACTGTAGTCTCTTACCGGTGATTGCCCATCCGGGTCGGCAACCACCGGTAAAAAGTTACAGCAATCCGTATCAGAGGGTACACTGGACTCGGTCACTTGATTCTCACACGCGGCCCCGAACCCCGTGGGCCACGAGCCACCGGGATCCATCCGAACATCTGCCAGCACTCGAACGGCAGTCCACGAATCGCCGTTCGTTCGCGCCGACTCGAGATCGCGGAAGGTTGTCACCGAGAGCGGATCACTGACCCACCGAGCATGCGGCCCGCCGACACTGTAAGCCGCCGAGGAGTCACCACCGCCTGCGGCGGCCGAAATCGGCGTTCCAGGTTCTCCGCTGGAGCCCCCCGCCTGTCACCCGACGTCCCGAGCGACGCCGTCCCGGAGGTCACGGCCCAGGTAATATCCCAACACGGTGAGCAGGAAGCCAGCGGCCGCGGTAACGCCAACCTCGGGGACGCCGACGGTGGTCGGCAGCCAGACCGTCATGCCAAGCAGCGATCCCACGGCCCCGACGGCCGAGCCCGCGATCGCCAGTTCACGGTAGCGCCGTTTTCGCGTCAAGAGGCCGATCACGAACGCCACGGCGACGAGTCCGAGCAGGTGTCCGATTCCGCCGATCGGCACGGCTAGCCCACCGCCGTAGAGGCCGGCCCCCAGCACGAGCACGACCGCGGCTAGCGCCTTCGGCGAGAGGTATCGGTCGGGGGTGAGCCGATCCCGGAACGACCGCCCGCCACCCGTTGAGTGCGCGTCGGTCGTCGACGTCTCCTGACTGGCGTCACCGCCCGAGTCGTCGCGACGGAGCCAGCGAAAAACGCCTCCGTCAGCTGTCGACCGGTCACCACCGTTCTCGCTCGCCGACGGCTCGGACGTCGCTTCCTCCGCACGCTCCGGCTCGGCCTCCGGGGCTGGTCCCGGACCGTTTTCGAGCAAGCGCTCGGTTTCGGCCAGGAGTTCGTCGGTCGACTTCCCGTCGGCGGACCCCGTCTCCTCGCGGTCGATCGTCCGCTCGTCGGTGTCGTCTCCCATGGCACATTCGAGGGTCGCCAGCAGGAAAGTTCCTTCGCTGACATGCAGGAAGGGCGTCGCCAGCACCCACCGAAAGCGGGAGACTAAGTAGGGGCCACCCCTACCGATGGCACATGAGCCTGGGACAGCGGGTCTCGAGCGACCACCAGCTCACGCGGCTCCTCCAGATCGGAATCGTCCTCGAGGAAGTCGTCGAGTCACGCGCGGCCCACCACCTCGAGTCCCTGCCCGAGGAGGACCGCGCCGACGTCGACGCGGAGGTGCGAGCGTTGCTCGCCGACGCTGCGGCCGAGTCGGCCGAGCACCGTGAACGGCTCGAGGCGCTCGTCGACGACCTCGACGCCGAGACGGTCTCCTACGAAGAGATCAACGCCCTGGTGGACGCCAGATACGGCCCGCCAGCGGACACCGACGGCGTCCTTTACGACCAGTTGTGTAACGAAGAGACCGCCTACAAGTTTTACGACGATCTCATCGAGGCCATCGAGGCCTCCGACACGGAGTTCAGCGTCGATCGGGAACACGTCCTCGAGACGCTGTCGGCGATCCGTGCGGAGGAAAAGGAAGGTGCCCAGGAGGTCACCGACATTATGGAGCGACGAACATGATCGGAGCGATACGGGGCGGACGCCCGATGGCCGGTTGTAACGATAGGGTGTATCGATCGATCACCACCATGCGACGCACGACCCAGAAAGAGCCCCACGTATGAACACGGCAGATCAATACCTGAAAGCGGTGTATCTCGCGCAGCGCCTCGAGGACGGCCCCGCGGCCACCGGCACGCTCGCGGACATACTCGGCGTCAGCCCCGCCAGCGTCAACGAGATGATCGGCAAACTCGAGGCTCAGGACCTGGTCGAACACGAGAAGTACAAAGGAGCCAGGCTCACCGACGACGGCCTCGAGCGCGCCCACCACGCGCTCCAGACGTACTGTATCATCGAGCGATTCCTCGCGAACGTCCTCGAGGTCGAGGAGTTTCGCGAGGAGGCTCGCGCTCTCGAGAGCGTCATCGACGATACGGTTGCCGAGCGCCTCGACACGATCATCGATCGGCGGGCGGAGTGTCCCGACTGTTTCGATGCCGAGGCGGACTGCTGTGAATACCTCGAGGTCTGCTCAGCAGCCGAGTGATCGGACTGCCCGTAGCCGTCTTCATTTTTGGTTCTAGGGTCGCTGGATAGCTACGACCGCCCGTATCGAGCCGTCGGGATTGGGCATGATCGGCCCCGTGAGCCATACCCACAGACACGACCGGTCGTCTCGAGCCAGGCGGAACGCCGTTCGATGATCGCACGTTTTCATCCGCTGAGCCGGCCAGATCGCTCGTGCAATGTCCAACCTGTCAAACGCAGCTGGCGACTGAGCCGCGATTGAAAGAGTAACACTATTACTTTCCCATCCGATAAGTTGGGATACCCATCGGGCACGGGATGATACCGGCCGATGGATCGAACGCAGTCCCGTGGTGTAGCGGCCAATCATAATGGCCTTTGGACGTGTACAGTCTCTGCTGACACGGAAGCCAGCCATTGACGGCGGTTCGAATCCGCCCGGGACTACTGATGCATTTTACACTTACACACATCCAAAGATGTCCGTTTGGACTTTCTCTCGAGAAATTCCGATGCTGCCATTTCAAAAGTTGTCATGAAAACCTGCGTCGACGGCGAGCCACATAAACGGTTTCGAGGCACGGCCCTGTCGCTCCTGGGGCCTGGTTCTCAGCGGTCGCATCCATCGCGTCTGCGACGGTGGCTCCGTCGGGCTGCTCGAGGACGGGCACAGAGAGATCGTCACGACGACGGTGCCGATACCGATCGTCCCATTGCCTGCTACGTTTTGCCGTAACGTTTCACCGATGATTGCCCATCCCTGGTCGGCAATACTGGGGAGACTCGACAGCAAACCGCATGGGCCAACCGGATCCGTCATCCTCGTCGGTTTCCCTCTCGGTTGTGGCTGTCCGAACGGGCTTCCGGAGAGCGCAGGTTTATACTCACATATCCGCTAGCACTGACGATGAGTACGAGCGACAGGGACGAGTACGAACTCGCGGTCGTGGGTGGTGGGCCCGCTGGACTGACGACCGCGTTGTACGGTGCTCGACTGGGCCACGAGACGGTTGTCATCGATCGCGGGGGCGGACGCGCGGCGATGATGACCGATACGCACAACGTGATCGGCGTGACCGAGGACGTCTCGGGCAACGAGTTCCTCGAAACCGCCCGTGAGCAGGTGACGTCGTACGGTGGCGACCTCGAGCGCGGCTTCGTCACCGAGGTTGAACGAACCGAGGACGGTCGGTTCCGACTCTCGACCGGCGACGGCGAGATCGTCGCCAAACGAGTCACGCTCGCGACGGGGTTCGCCGATGAACGCCCCGACCCACCCCTCCCACGAACCGGTCGCGGGCTTCACTGGTGTCTCCACTGTGACGCGTACATGTTCGTCGACGAACCGGTCTACGTCATGGGCCACGGCACGTCGGCAGCCCACGTCGCGATGATCATGCTCAACGTTACCGACGATGTGGATCTGCTGACCCGTGGGGCGGAACCAACCTGGAGCGAGGAGACCGAGACGATGCTCGCGAACCATCCAGTCGACGTCATACACGAGGAGATACGTGGCATGGAGAAAGATCCCGAATCGGGATGGCTCGAGGCCTTCGAGTTCGAGGACGGGACGCGTCGGGAGTACCGTGGTGGGTTCCCGATGTACGGCTCCAACTACAACACCGGTCTCGCCGAGTCACTGGGCTGTGAGTTGACCGACGACGGCACCATCGACGTCGACGACCACGGCCGGACGAGCGTCGAGGGCGTCTTCGCCGTCGGTGACGTGACGCCGGGACACAATCAGATTCCGGTCGCGATGGGCCAGGGTGCGAAGGCCGGACTCGCGATCCACAAGGAACTTCGCGAGTTCCCGCGATCTGCCGACGACATCGAACGGGACGGCCCAGTGACTGCGGCGGACGTTCCCGCCATCTCGCCGGAACTGCTCGCGACCGCGATCAGCCACGAGGGACACGCTGGGGGGCCCCGAGAGACTGCGCAGGCCCCCACTACTGACGACTGATCGCCCGACGTTCGAAAGTCACTACACGTTCATTGCTCACCCGATCGTCAGCGTGCTCGGCGATCAGTATGTCGCTCATGGCCGCTATCGGCAAACGGGACCCATCGTCGGCTGCTCGAGTCGACGGGTTGAATAGAGACGACTCCACTCGGGTTCGAGCTCGAGATGGGGCTGCCCGTCTGGGGCAGGCCACCGTACTCGAGGCGTGTCTTTCGCCGTTTGGACCAGACCAGTCTTTAGTGTCGGCCCCCTCGTATTCGTATGGACAATCACGACGACGACAGCGAGAGCCAAGGGCAGTTCACCGCGGTCACTCGGCGGACCGTTGTCGCGGGAACGGCACTGGCCGGCCTGGCGTCACTCGCCGGCTGTCTCGGTGACGACGACGAGCGGCCCGAACCGATCACGATCGAATCGGGCCGGGCATGTGATAACTGCACGATGGAGATCGTCGACTACCCCGGACCGGTCGGGCTGGCGTTTTACGACGAACCGGCAACCGTCCTCGAGAGCGAGGGGGAATCCGACGATGCGGGCGGCCTCGACCGTCCGGCCCAGTTCTGCAGTTCGCTGTGCACCTACACCTTCGTGTTTCAGAACGAGGAGGACGCCTCGCCAGCGGCGACCTATCTCACCGATTACTCGAGTGTCGAGTACGAAGTGCGCGGGGATGGGGAGGATGCGGAGATCACGAGCCACGTCGAGGCCGACGCGTTCGCCCTGGCGGATGAGTGTCGGCTCGTGGTCGACAGCGACGTGAACGGGGCGATGGGGCGGTCGATAATCGGGTTTACGGATGTCGACGATGCGACTGCGTTCGAGGCGGAGTACGGCGGTGATCTGTACGATCACGACGAGATCGAGGCCGAGCTCGTGATGTCGTTGATGTGACTCGAGCGGTTGGCTCACCGCCGGACGGCCAGCGTCGCGACGGCGAGCGATCCAATCGTCCAGGTGAGGAGGCCGACAACACTCGAGAGCGGGGCGGCCGTCTGGGGACCGGTTCCGGCCGCCGTGACCACCACGCTCTCGAAGACCAGTCCGCGATAGGCACTGAGTGGACTGAACGCGATGGCGTGGATCAGTGACCCCTCGCCGATGACCCCGCTCGCGAGCCCGTACACGAGCGCGAGGTCGAGGCCGACGAGCACCACGACCAGCGTGGCGACGGCCAGGGCGAGTACCGTTCGGGCCTCGCGAGCGACCGCCGAAATGGCGATGGCCACCGCGAGGATGGCCACTGCGAACAGGGCCGTCAGCACGGCGAACCTGGCGAACAGGATCGGTGAGTCCGTACTCGCGTGGCTGGCGTACCAGCCGATGGGTTCCGTTCGCAGGAACACGACCGCGATCGCGACGAGGGCCAGTGACGCCAGGATGACCGCGAGGAGGCCGATTGCCCGTCCGATGTAGACGCCGAGAACGTGCTGGTGAGCGCTGATCGGGTACGTCTGCAAGACGTCGAGTTCGCCTCGGTCGGCGTCGCCCGTGATCGCTCGGTACCCGAACGCCATCGCGAGGATCGGCACGAGCAACTCGAGTGGTGTGAGCAGACCGACGACCGTCGGGACGTAGCCACCACTGGTGCCGCCGCTGGCCCAGGCCAGTCCCAGCACCACGGCTGTGAACCCGATGCCGAGGATGGCGAAGGTCCGGGTTCGGGCGACGGTCTTGCGTTCTCGTTCGACGACTCGAGCGATCTGCGTCGCTGCGCTTGGCTTTGTGTGGGCCCCATCCGACTCTGCCGGCACGGATTCGGGATCCGTCACGATGAGTCACCCCGGACTCGGACGGTGTGGAGGTCGCCAGTGAGTGCCGCTTCGTAGGTCTCCCAGAGCGAATCGGCCTCGTACCGATCCAGCAGCGCCGACGGGGACCCCTGATCGGCAACGCCGCCATCGTCGAGGAGGATCACCTCGTCTGCCGTCCGCTCGACGAGGTCGAGGTCGTGTGAGGTCAAAAGCACCGCTGTGCCGGTTGCCGCGAGGTCCGCGGCGACGTCGAAGACGTGCGTGGTCATGCCGGGGTCGAGCCCCGACGCCGGTTCGTCCAGCGCGACGAGTGGCGGGTCACCGATCGTCGCCTGTGCAATCCCCAGAAGCTGTGTCATGCCTCCCGAAAGGGCCTCGACTCGCCGGTCCGCGGCGGCTTCGAGTCCGACTCGCTCGAGGCGTGCGTGGGGATCCGTCTCGCCGACCAGGGACGCGTAGAACTCGAGGGTCTCTAACGCGGAAAACCCCGGTCTGAACGCTGGGTTCTGCGGGAGATAGCCGATATGGCGGACAGTATCGGGACCGTGGTAGGTTATCGAACCGCCGCTCGGATCCGTCAACCCGGCGAGTGCCTGCAAGAGCGTCGTTTTCCCGACGCCGTTCGGCCCGATGAGTGCCGTGATGCGTGCGGGTCGGATGGCAACTGAGACCCCTTCCAGGACGGAGACCGCTCCGTAGGCGAAGTCGACCTCGTTGGCGGTGACGAGTGGATCACCGTCGCTGTCGCTGTTGCCGTCGGTGTCCCGCGTCGAACGCACGCTCGACTCCTCGGCCGTCTCTGTGTGTCCGCCCCCAGACGTCTGCTGTTCGCTTTGCGTTCGTGTCGTCATGGCTGTGTCCGTTCGGTTTCGTTACAGCTCCACGCCTCGTACCCCGTGGCCTCGAGACGTGCTGGATTGTTCGGTTCGCAGGTTGGTGCCAGGTCGACGATTCGCTCGGATTGCATTCCCTGCACGGCGGTCTCGAGGCCGGCAAGGGCGTCGAGTGCCGGTGACCGTGCGAGCGTCGCTGCGCCGTCCGTGGTGTGCATTCGACCATCGACAGGATCGCTCGGGGTGTACGGGCGCTCGGGTGGGTGACCGTCAGCGACTGACAGTGCACCCTCCCAATAATTTCCGGTGCCGTCGTGGGTCCAGACCCGGAGTGGCCCTGGCCCGACACTCGCGTGCTCGTCGTTTGCGACGAAGTCGTTCCCGACGACCTGGCTGGTCGGCAACATCGTCCCATCTCGGGCGCCAAGGTCGTTGGCGACCAGGACGTTGTGTTCGTATATCGACGAATCCGCCTCCATGCGTAAGCCGTTCTCGTTGGCCTCGATGCGGTTTTCCGCGACGTAGGAGTCACTGCCACCGACGTGAACCCCGCTGAGTGAGCCCGAGACCTGATTGCCGACCACCGCGTTTCGCTCCGGGCCGGTCATGACGTAGATGCCGGTGTTGTCGACGTCTCGAAGCACGTTATCAGCGACCAACGAGTCCCCGGTATACATCAGATGAATGCCCAACAGGCCACCCTCGATCTCGTTATCACGGACGGTCATGCCATCGGAACTGTACAGATAGATCGCATCCCGCCCGTCGACGAAGGTGGTCTCCTGTACGACCCCTGGTGAGCCAAACACCATCACGCCAGCGAGCGCCTCTGTAAAGTCCTCGTTGCCCTCGATCGTGACATCGTCGACGACCGCACCGGGGCTATCCCTGATAATGATGCCGTTCGACGGGGTCTCGATTCGAACGTCTGCGACGGACACACCCGCGGCATTGTGCGCGCTCACCGCGGCGTCGGACCCGGTGTAGAGGATCTGGAACTCGTCGTCCCAGCCATCGGGCTCTTCACCGGGAACCGATTCCGCGCCGTGGGCCTTCGGACCAACCCCGTCAATCTCGAGATTTCGAACGGCGACATCCCGTTCGGTTATCGTCACGACCGACCCGTTCTCGTCACCACTGATGATCGCCCCCTCCTCCCCGCGGAGGGTGATCGACCGGTCGATCTCGAGGGTTTCGTTGTAGGTGCCCTCTGTTATCAGCACCGTCGTGTTCTCGGGTGCCCGATCGATGCCGGCTTGAATCGAGTCGACGTCTTCACCGACGGTGATCGACACCGGCCGATCGTCGTGTTCGCTGGCCCCGTCGACGAGGTCGTCGGCATCGGTGTGGCGCTCCTCCACGCGGTCGCGGACGGAGGCCGCATCGTCCCGGTCGAAGGAGGAATCGAGGACCGTCCCCCACGACTGAACCTCGCCACCGTACGTCGCGGCGAAGGCCTCGGCGTCCTCTCGCTCCGCGAAGGGAATCAACGCCTCCCCCGCTGGGGTTCGTGCCTCGCTCCCAAGCACGAACCAGGCGTCCTCGGCATCGATCCACGCCGCTGGCGTGTCCGTGACGGGATAGCCGTCCTCGTTCAGTTCGACGTCGGTCGTTCCGTAGTCACTCACGTAAATCGCCAACGGATAGCCAAAGCGCTCGACGTGGCCCGCTTGCCGCTGTGCCTCGACGTACGTTTCGACGCCGTAGTAGCCGACGACGTACTCATACTGGGAGTAGAACGTCTGTGCTCGGGGCAACTCGACGTCGTCATCGAGTGCCAGATCGTCCTCGAGGGTCAACCCTATGGAGACGGTTTCGTCGAAGGGGGCCGGTTCGGGCGAGTCCGCACCGGTGTCGACGGCAAAGGTCACGGCCACGGCTGCTGTTACCGCCAGGATCGCCGCGATCAATAGCAAGGCCCGCAGCCGTTCGTTCACAGCCAACCTAGCGACAGCGAGTACATATGCGGTCTGGTCCATTCGTCGAACGGCGCGACCGATTCACGTGGTGACGGTCACCCCGGTGTCCCCATCGCTATCGTCGCCACTGAACGTCATTATACGCACCTACACAGCATGGCTCAGAACCGGTCCATCACCGGTTCTGTGCCGACTCGGAGGGAGGTTGGGAACGTCCTCTGCTTCTTGCTGTCGACCCTGGCAACAGCGAGCGGTGAAAAGGGTGAGAGGGGCCGTCTCACTCGAACTCGAGTCCCGAATCGTCCGACACCGCGTAAGGGCCATCGGGGTCGTGTCGGATGCACTTCGATCGCTGGACAGCCGTAGCCTGATACGTCGGAATCGGATCCGACTCACACGGACTCTCGAGACCCTCGATGAACTCCTCGACTGGCCCGGTCCGCTCTGCTGTGCCGTCGGCCGCCGCTTCGAGGGCCCCCTTGAGGAGCGTCTCGACGGTGTCATCCGGCACCCGCTCCGGGATTCCGTAGGCCGTTCGGATCGCCTGGGGCGTCTCACTATCGGAGACGCTAACGTTGTCTTGCAGGAAATCCTGCCGGAGATTGGCAACCTGCCGCCAGGTGTCCTGTGAGAGGTCGACGTCCTCGGGAGGTACGACTTTTGGACAGCGGGGGTGGAACCGGCACCCGCTCGGCACCTCGATTGCGTCCGGCACTTCACCCACGAGTTCGATCCGTTCGCGCGTGGCATCAGGATCGACGCGCGGGACCGACGAAACCAGCGCCTGCGTGTAGGGATGCTGTGGGTTCTCGATGATCTCGTTGGCTGGCCCGACCTCGACGAGTTGACCAAGATACATGATCCCGATTCGATCACAGATGTGCTTGAGCAGGGAGAGGTCGTGGCTGATGTAGAGTGCAGTCAGGCCGAGCTCGGACTGCAACCGTTCGAACAGGTCGAGGATGCTCGCCCGGATCGAGACGTCGAGCATGCTCGCGGGCTCGTCGGCAAGCAGGAACGACGGCTCGAGGACGAGCGCTCGGGCGATCCCCACCCGCTGGCGCTCCCCACCCGAGAGTTCGCTCGGATACTCGCTCGCGTAGGCTTCGGGGGGCTCGAGTCCCGACATCTCGAGTGTCTGGAGGACCCTGGCCTCCCGCTCCTCCCGAGACTCGATGCCGTGGACGATGAGGGGCTCTTCGACCCACTCGTAGACGGTAAACCGCGGGTTAATCGAATCGTACGGGTTCTGGTGAATAATCTGGGCTTCCCGACGAAACTCCTTCAGTTCCGACCGGTTGAGCGTCGTGATGTCCTCGCCGTCGAAGTGAATCCGCCCGTTGGTCGGCTCGAGCAGTTTGATCGCGGTCTTCCCGAGCGTCGTCTTTCCACACCCTGACTCGCCCGCGAGCCCGAAGGACTCGCCCTCGGCGATCGAGAGTGAGACGTCGTCGACGGCATGGACATAGTCGGCGGACTCTCCACGGAGAATGCGGGCGAGAATGCCGCGGTTGACCGTGAAGTGTTTGTCCAGGCGCTCGAGGCGGAGTTTTGCGTCGCGTGGGTCCACCGGTGACGGGTCGCGGTTCGTTTGCATCGACATCAGTCCTCACCTCTGCTGATCGATTGGCGAACCTTATCGCGCATGCCGTCCCAGGTCGCCTTTTCGGTGGCCTGCTCGCGAAGCAAGTCGGCCTCGTCTGCGCGATGACAGCGTACGATGTGCCCGTCGCCGTACTCCTCCGGTTTCGGGGTTTCCTCCCAACACTCCTCCTCGGCGAAGGGGCATCGAGGGGCGAACCGACAGCCCTCGCCAGGATCGACGAGTTCCGGTGGCGTTCCGGGAATCGAAATGAGGTCGTCATCCTCGTCGCCGATGTCGGGGAACGCGTTTCGCAGCCCAAGCGTGTACGGATGCCGCGGGTTCTTGATGATCGTTGCCGAATCGGCCTGTTCGACGATCCGTCCACCGTAACAGACCGCGATGCGGTCGGCCGTCTCGCTGACCACCGAGATGTCGTGGGTGATCAGGATCATCGCGCTGTCGATCTCCGCTTGCATCCGTTTGATCGTCTGCAGGATTCGATCCTGAATCACGACGTCGAGTGCCGTCGTCGGCTCGTCGGCCAGGATGAGGCGGGGCTCGAGACACAGCGCCAGGGCGATCATCGCCCGTTGAGCCATCCCCCCGGAGAACTGGTGGGGGTAGTCGTCGATCCGGTCCGGTTCGATCCCCAGTTCGTCGAAGAGGTCACGTGCACGGTCCCTCGCCTCCCGTTTGGAGGTCTCTTTTTCGTGGTAGCGGATCGCTTGCACGATCTGTTGGCCCACAGTGTACACCGGGTCGAACCCGTTCATCGCGTTCTGTGGGATCATCGAGACCTCCCGCCAGCGGATCTGCTTTCGCAGCTCCCGGTCGCTCAGGTCGGTAACTTCGGTCCCGTCGAAATCGATCGACCCGTCGATCACTTCGGCGTTATCCGGCAACAGTCGGATGATCGATCGGGCGATCGTCGTCTTCCCGGAGCCACTCTCGCCGACCAGACCGAGCGTTTGCCCGCTCTCGAGCTCGAGGTTGATATCGTCGGCAGCTCGGACGTAGCCGTCGTCGCTCCGGTAGTACATCTGCAAACCGTCGATTGTGAGTAGTGTCATCTTATTGGGTGTGTCGCAGGTCGGGGTTGACTACTTTCTCGAGCGAGCGCCCGATGAAGAACACTGACATCACGAACAGCATGATGCAGACGCCCGCCGGGAAGACCCACCACCAGGCCTCCCGCAGCGCACCAGCACTTCTCGCATCGTAGATGATTTCGCCCCAGGAAATCATGCCCGGTGGCCCCAAGCCGAGAAACGACAGGCTCGCTTCGGCAATCACCGCCCAGGCGACTGCGAAGGCTGCATACAGCGTAATGAGCGGTAACACGTTGGGCATGATCTGGACGTACATGATACGAAAGTCGCTTGCACCGATCGCCCTCGCACTCTCGACGTAGGGCCGTTGCTTGTGGCTGAGTACCTGGGATCGAACGACCCGGGCAGTGCCACGCCAGAGGATCAAGACGATCGCCGCAATGACGTTCACGAGACTCGCTCCGAGGATGAACACCAGCGCGATGGCGAACGGGAGGAACGGAACGCCGTAGACGACGTCCGTAATCCGCATCAGGATGTCCTCGGTCCAGCCGCCATAATAGGCACTGATGATCCCGACGTTCGCGCCGATGAACACGGCCATGAACGCCGCAATGGTCCCTACGATGAGCGTGACGCGAGTCCCGATAATCACCTGGGAGTAGACGTCACGCCCCAGTGACGTCGTTCCCAGGGGATGCTCGCGGCTCGGCGGCGCAAGCGACTCGTCGGCCACTCGAGCGCTGGATTCGTGTGGCGCCAGTGAGAACGGCTGGATCTGGAACCAGGCGGAGCCGAACTCGACCGTGATTGGGCGGGCAAATATCCCGACGAAGAGGAAGAACGCGAGGATAGCGATACCGATCTGGCCGAGACGGTCCGCTTTCAGGATCCCTGCCCAGTTGCGCAGCGCAGCGAGTCGGCGTTCCCAGCGGAGTCGCCGACGGCTGATCGTATCGGCCCCTTCGGAGGCCGTGTCGGTCCCTTCGGTGGTCGTATCGTGGCTCATTCGTATTTCACCCGTGGGTCGAGATAGAGATACAGTATGTCAGCGACGAAGTTCATCACGATGACCGAGGTCCCCATGAGCAAGAACGCCGCCATTGCGACCGGGTAGTCGTTCCGGCTCACCGATGCGACCATCTCGCGACCGACACCCGGCCAGTTGAACACCGTCTCGATGATGACTGATCCTCCCATCGCGGCACCAGTTGCAATCGCCGCCACGGTGACCAGCGGCAGGATCGAATTTCGTGCAGCGTGCTTATAGAGGACGGTTCGCTCCGGGAGCCCTTCGGCTTGCTTGATCTCCACGAAGTCCGCTTTCAGTACCTCGAGCATGGTGTTGCGCATCAAGAGTGCGGGTGTCGCGAGGTAGACGATCGCGCCCGTCAGCGCCGGCAGGATCAGGTGTCGAAGGAAGTCAAAATTAATGTACCTGTCGACGAAGTTCATCGTCAGTTCACCGCCGTAGCCGCCGATACCGCTCCGGGGGAACAGTCCCAGCTGGAAGACGAAAATCCAGACCAGGATAATGCCGATCCAGAACTCGGGTGAGGCCCGTGCAACGAGGGTTGCGATGATCCCAACCCGTTCGAACCGGCTCCCGCGGAACCATCCCATTGCGGCACCGAAAAGGATGCCAACCGTGTAGGCGATGATCAACGCGGTGAACATCAGGACGATCGTATTGAGGAACAGGGGAAAGATAATTTCACTGACTGGTTGGCGATAATGCGCGGAGTCCCCGAACTCCCCCTGGAGGAGTTGGCCCATGTATTCGATATACTGGATGTAGAGCGGTTCGTTGAGGCCGAGTTCTTCGATTCGTGCCTGTCGTTCCGCATCGGACGGGTAATCCATGACGAAGCGACTCGTCGGGTCACCGGGAACCATCCGAAACAGGATGAACAGCAACGTGACGAGTGTCCAGAGCGTCAATATCAGCTGGAAGACCCGTCTGATGACGTATTCTCTCAGTCCCATAGCGTATCTTCAATCTGTGTCATTGTCTGTCGCGGGCGTATATCAGTGTGCAAATCGGTCGGAGTGGTCACGGACGGTACAAATATCGTAGGTGTGTCACTCAGCCGTCCACGGAGAGGAACATCTGGACGTCGTCATCGTCCCAGTCCGGCGGGTAGTGGATTCGACCGTCGCTGTCCCAGACGTATCCGGCGTCTTCGAGCGTTTCCCGTGCGGCATCGAGGTCGCCGTCGAACTCGTCGACGTCGGGGTTGTGCCACTCCTCGATTGCCGGGGCGATCGGTGAGTGCGTCACCGACCCCTGACCGCCCCGAATTTCCTCGACGAACTCCGTTTTCGGGACACAGTGAGAGATAGCACGTCGGAGCTGCACGTCCTTGTAGTGATCCCGGCGCATGTTGTAGTTCATGAAGGCGTGACCGACGGCGTCGAACTGGGCCATGCCGATGTTTTCGTCGTCTTCCAGTCGATCGATCTGCGTGGTCGTCGGGTTCACGCCGAGCATGTCGATCTCGTAGGATTCGATGTTGTCGACCAGCGCGTCCTCGTCACCGGGGACCCGAATGAGTCGCTCGATGTTTGGCGGCTCGAAGTGGTCGTCGAAGCGCGAGAGTTGCATCTCGACCTCGCGTTCCCAGTCGTCGAACTGGAAGGGGCCGCTCCCGATGTAGTCCTCGTCGTCCTCGTTGACCGGGTCGTCGATATCCTCCCAGATGTGCATCGGGAAGACGTAGATCTGTCCCAGCGCGTTGCTGGCGAACGTCGCGTCCGGCTCCTCGAGCTGGAATATGATTTCGTTCCCATCCGTTTCGATGTCCTCGACCCCGCTGAGGTACGTCGCATAGGTTGGGGAGTATTCCGCGAACAGCTCGTAGGAAAACTTCACGTCCTCGGTGGTGACCTCCTCACCGTCGTGGAACGTGTGGCCCTCACGAATCTCGACGGTAAACGTCGTCCCGTCGTCGGAGACATCCGGTTCGTCGACCGCGAGCCACGGCGTCGGAATGCCACCCTCGTCGAAGCGGTACAGGGGGTCGTACAGCAGTCGGATGAACTGTCGATCCGGCGTGGTCAGATCCTGCATCGGGTTCAGCGAGAAGATGTCCGAGGAGTAACCGAACGTCACCTGGTCGACGTCGTCCGCCGGTTCGGCCTCCATGAAGTTCCAGAAGCCGTTGAGCCCCTCCCCGAGTCCCGGGTTGACGCTCTCGAGTCGCTCTGCGTTGTACGGGTGGACGCCACCCTCGTTCGCGATGTAACAGCGCGATTGGTCCATGGCGAGCCATTCCTGGGCCTCCATGACGAGTTCTCGACGGGCCTCCTGGTCGGTCTCCGCCATGATCGCTTCGGCGATCTCGTCGTAGTCGGGGTTCTCGTATCCGGCACCGTTTCGGCCACCTTCCCCGGTGGTGCTCGAGTGGTGCATGTCATAGAGGAAGATCCCGGGGTCGATTCGCTCGGGCGTCCCACCCCATCCGGAGAGATTCAGTCCGAAGTCGAGGTCGACCGTAGCCTGTTGAATCTGGGGGTCGAAGTCGAGTTCCTGGCGATCGACTTCGAACCCGAGTTCTTCTAAGTTCTCGGAAATGAAGCCACCGAGTTCGTTTCGATCTGGGTTGGAACCGGAGGTCGGGAAGACGAACTGGAGTTCGGGAACTTCATCCCCCACCTCGACGTCGTCTTCGTCATCGTCGACACCGAAGCACCCTGCGAGTGCCGCAGTACCAACTGCACCCGCTGCACCGATGGTCTGTAAAAACCTTCTTCGTGAATTTGAAGTCATCACCGCATACGACATACTGATACTATTTAAACCTTGTGAGGTATGTGGGCGAATGTCATCCGGATGCTATCTATTACATTCGTAACAGATAGACTCCCAATATTTAAGAAATTGCCATGTTGCCGCTTTTCACACCATCTCAGGCAAATTTCGCGCCAGAACTAACGTACTATTCATCCGATAAGTACCGGCAATATTGCCCACCAATATAAGATAGAATTGCAAAAAGCAAAACGTTTATACAATAGAAGCCACAATTTGCGGTTGTTCTATACGAAATCGATTTACCGGACATTGTCCCAATATACGTGGTCGAAAAACATACTCAATTACTTTTTCAGGAAACTGAATCACATTCAAATAATACGGCCGGTTGGCTGATTCTGTCGAGCCAACGTGAACGTGTACGCGATCACTACCGCCTATCTATGAGGAACGTTCTCGAGGAATCGACGTTGCGTATTCCACTCCATGCCTGCAACGCGATTGTCACCCCAGGATGCGGGAATGGTCGGATCGGGTGACGCGGCTCGTTATCCTCACGGTCCCTCGATGGCCGCCGCGTCTCCTCGATTAGATGGATACCAATGCTCTGTGGGTGCTGTCGGACTCGAGGACGCGGATTGGGCTACTGTGTCTCGGTGGTCACCAACCCGGTGGGTGATCATTGGGGGCCACGACACCAACCCGCCTGGTCAATCCCGTCCGTGTCGGGTCACACAGGTTGACAGTCCGATCAGTTCCACCGGTTCGGAGTTGTCCGGCGAGTAGACCACCATCTGGCCCTTCTCCATGTAGGGGACCTTCGACTCGAGGTCGCTCGGAATGTTGACGCTCTTGATCGCGTCCTCGTCCCCGAGGTTGAGAACGACGGTCGTGTTGATCTGTTTGAAGACGGCGTCGTCGATGTCCTGGGGGTCCTGGGTGATCAGGAACAACCCCAGGCGTTCCTTGCGGCCCTGTTTGGCGGCCTCGGTGAACTTCGTGATTACTTTCCTGGCCTGCACGCTGTCGGCGTCCGTGAGGAAGTTGTGCGCCTCGTCCATGCCCAGAATCAACGGTGTCTCCTTGATGCGGTCGAAGTCGGGATCGTTCGACAGTTTCTGGTCGATGAGCAGCGACGATAACGCGAGGACGACAGCCTCTGTTGCTCGAGAGTCGTTGATGTGGTAGGTCGGGACGACGCTGAGCTGGCCGGGAGCGACGAAATCGTGGATCAACTCGGTGATCGGTCGGGCGTCCTGGTCGAACACGTCGTCGAAGCCGAAGACGCGACGACGGACGGCGTCGTAAGTGGCCTCGTGGACACGTCCCGATTCGTCGAGTGCCTCTCGCAGCGCCGGATCGTCGAGGAACGTCTTGAATTCGGCGTAACTACCATCGCCGCCGTGCTCGGAGAAAAACCGGTCGATCAGGTAGGTGAGCGCACCGTACTGGTTGTCGTTGAGCGAGCCACCCGACACCAGCCACGGCCGGGAGCGACACATCGAGAACGGTATCGTGAACGCGAGTTGCTCCGCGCGGTGGTGGCCCGCCGCGTACGTCGAGTCGCCCACCTTGGGGACGAACGCCGTCGTGTCATCGTGGCCGCCGTAGGCGATTCCCTCGCGCTCGAGGCGACGAGCGAATTCGTCGTCCAGATCGGGGTTGTCGTCGTGCATCTGGGCGTACTCGTCCTGTGGGTCGAACTGCACGACGGCGGGGGTGACGGTGCGTCCGTCCTCCATGGGATAGGCACGCTCTTCGCTGAGATACTGCCGGAGGATGTTCTTCGCCCCGTGGGTCTTCCCCGACCCCGTCCCGCCGGCGATGAGGGTGTGGCGGAAGACGAGCGGGTCGCCGGCCTCGTAGTCGTCTTTGAGTCGGTAGTCGATGGTCGGTGGCGAGGTGTTGGTCCGAACCTTCTCGCCGCCGACGGAGAGGTGTCCGAGAAAGACGCCCGCCTCGGGCATCTTGAGCCCGGTCTTGATCTCCTCGGTGTCGGTTGCCTGCTGGATGACCGTCTGGGGCTTTGGCACCCGGTCGGTCATCCGCCGCTTGAGTTCACCCTCGTCGTCGTAGAGGACGGCGATCGGCTCGAGTTCGGCGACGAACTTGTAATCGGCCTCGTCCGCGGGATCGAACCCACCCCCGTGCATCGCACGCCGGGCGTGGATCTCCGTGGCGTCGTCGGCGTGGTACTGCTGGGCGTACTCGAGGCCGGCGATCTGACAGAACAGCCGCTCCCCGTCGGGATAGCGCGCGAGGACGTACGTTCCGAGGCGGATCGCAGATCGGTTTTCGGCGGTGACGTACGCCTTGAGCGTGGTTTCGTCTGCATCCGTGGCGACCCGCAGGCCCTGGGAGACGCAGATCGTCCCGATGCCGGTGGCGCTCGTGACGTCGTCCAGTCCGCCGAACTCGGATCGCTGGAACGCATCGTCTGCCCCCTCCTCCGAACCGCTGGAGACGGGAGCGGTGGCGTCGTGTTCGGTGGTGTTGGCGCTGGAAGAGGGGTGGTCGTCGCTCGCGCCATCGCCGTCGAACGATTCGAAGTCGCCCAGATCGGTCATACGTACACGATATCCGAGCAACCTACAAACCCGTTTCCCTCGAGTCGGGCACCGATGGTCTCGATTGATCGCGATTACTGGGTTGGCGTTTCACCCTCTTCGCCGTCGTGCCGGGCGTAGAGATATGCACCACCGCCCACGCCGGCAAGTGCGGCAAGCACGCCAGGTCCTGGTGTCTCGTCGTCTTGCTCGTCCGAACCATTGTCGGTCGACGAGTCGCCGTCGTCCCCGCCTGGATCCGTTCCACTGCCGTCTTCTGTCTCACTTCCATCGTCCTGGCTCCCGTCACCGTCGTCATCGTCGTCCTCGCCGTCCGAACCGCTTTCTGTGGCCGCCTCGAGCGCCTCTCTGTCGGTCGGATCCGGATGGTCGAATTCCTCGTGTTGCTCGTCCTCTCCGCCGACGGCCAGGGTAACCTCCTGGTGGTGAACCGGGAGTTGAAACTGCCGCTCGAGGTAGACCTCTGAGTTGCCGAAGGTCACCAACGTTTCGCCGACTGGGGCATCGTCGGCGATGTCGAGCGTGACGGTCGCCAAGTGGTCGCGCCCCGTCGCCCCGCCTTCGGCCGGCTTCCGTTCCTGCTCGAGGATGGCCGTGCCGGCCTCGTGATAGTAGTGGATATCCTCGAGAATTTCGGTCTCTTCGCCCTGCTCGAGCCAGGTGCCGGGCTCGATGTCGACGACCTCGACGTGGTCGGGGTGGTACTGGACGATGAACTCGATCGAGACGACGCCTTCGCCGCCGTGGCCACCCTGGCTCTGCATCTCCACGTCGACCTCGACCGTCTCGCCGGGAGCGGGCTCGAGGCTGTGTGGGTCGGGCCTGAACACGGCAAGCTGGTCGCCCGCGATGGCTGGCCCGCTGGCGAGTGCGGTCAGTCCCGTCCCGGCGAGGGCGACGGCCCCACCACGAATGACCGACCGGCGGGAGGGCCCACCAGGTGTCCCGTGACCGCCGCTTCCGTCGTTGCTCACAGCGAGATCACCGTCGACATGGGTTCGATGTCGACGAACGCCGTCTCGTAGCCCTGGTGACGCGTGACCTGTGGCGGGGTCAGCACCTCGAGTTCCAGCTCGGCTCCGTCGGGGTCTGCCTCGAGGGCCACCCCGTAGTGGTAGTCGAGTTCGTGGTCGATGGTTTCAGTGAGCGAGTACGTGTCGTCGTCGACGGTGGCCTCGATGGCCATCATCGGGAGCACACAGCGGTTGTAGGGGCTGCGGGCGGAGACGGCGAGATACCAGTCGTCGCCGTCGACGAACCGGGAACCGGGTTCGATGACCGTGGTCTCGAAGACGGCGTCGTTGCTCTCGAGGGGCTCCTGGAGATGGCCGGGGAGGTCTTCGGCGGGTGGGAGGGCGGAGTATGGGACGTGGTGGTGGTGGTCCTCGTCGTCGTGGTGGTGATCGTCCCCGTCGTCGTGGTGGTGATCGTCCCCGTCGTCGTGGTGG